>Ga0099822_1012765_pt1 | contig 9977 bp, 4 predicted proteins | sample CowpeawhiteBW_FD_76839 | JGI IMG/M metagenome (GOLD analysis project Ga0099822, IMG submission 76839) | Root nodule microbial communities of legume samples collected from California USA - Cow pea white BW | ecosystem: Host-associated > Plants > Roots > Nodule | place: USA: California | collected... | reverse complement strand
TTTTTGTTTGAGATATATATATTTATATATATATAAAGAGTTTATTTATTTTTATATATATATATTATTTATATATATATATATATATATATATATATATATATATATATATATATATATATATATATAAAATCTCTACGCATGCTTACATAAAAAAAATAAATTTTGAATGAAAAGATACATCATAAATTTAACCAACTTTAACGCTTTAAAACTTACATACACGATTGTTATTACATAATATGCAATATTCTTTTATACTAAATGTGAAACCATCACCAATACCACCTTAATTAAGAATGCCACACAACACATGCATTGCACACAAAAAATATCAAGATTAACCTCTCTCTCCAAAAAATGCAATATGTTCAACACACCAAGTTACTCTTCTTCATCTCTTAATTGAAATTTCAGTTTTGATACCACTAATAAGAATCAAGCAATAAAAAAATAATATCTTCAAACAAAAATACATTCTAATATAATTGTACATCTCAAGACTTATATTTACAAATATCCAATAAAAGTAATATTATTTGATATTTTTTTTTTCCTGAAAAGTTACAAATCTTCTCATAAAATTTTTTAAACAAAATTACAAATCCTATGAAAAAATCATTCAAATTTTCTATACTAAAGCACTAAATTGAATTGAGGATAACAACTCATATTAACTTTTATGCTATTCTCTTATTCATATTGATTGAAATAATCTAATAAACTTATTAGAAAATTAAAAATATATTGGTGATGACTAAAATATCCGTGAGACATTGGTAAACTTCATAAAAGATAAAGCTTATTAATTGATTTGATGGATATCTACAATTCTATACAAACAATCACATAGAGTGGCACGCTTGACATGATGATTCGTTGTGTGATTTGAACCCAAAAGGAAATCATTGTGACTTGTGAGTCAGCAGCAAAGCTAACTCAAGTCACGGAGTAATTAAGAGAGGGTAAAACAATAGTTAACTTTCAGTTCTATGGGAAATGTTTATGAGGAAACATAGTCAAATCTAAATAATTGTGTTCATATTTTTGTCACAATATCACATTTGAACAATTTGTTTTTAAATTAGTGAATTGTAAATAATGATCAGAATTCAACCATTCTAAAAAGAAGTCAAAAATCGTTAAAAAAAAAAATCAATGTTTGATTAAAACAAAAGTATATTTAAATTGATTTGGATTTTTTTGGAAACAACATTCAATTTGGCATGTAGTTTGATATTTTTGAACCTGTCTAAATAAAATTAAATCAATATAAATCATTTAAATATTATTAAATTGTTTATTATTTACTTACATATAGTATGTTAATGTATCTAACTTTGTTTATGTCTCAATCCTTTAGTACTTTTTTTAATGAGATTGAAACATAAATCTTTGATAGCTTCCAATACTTATAGATAAAGCACTTACAGATGGTTCCTGGTATCAATTATAACACATTATTAACATGTCAAGCTTTTTATTTTTTTCGTCTGCTTGTTAGTGCACTATCAACTTGAAACTCGGATAAATTTTTATAAAAGTTTCAAAGTTCACAACAAAGTTTATAGAAATTGTTTTAAATTTAGTTCCCTTATAATATACTTGATATACTTATTTGTTTTGTTATTTCCTTTAGCTAGATCATTATATGGCAGGAGATCCGAACCATGTTTGAGGTTTGGGAAGCTCCAATCTAAAAATAAACTATGTCACAAGTTTTGTAAATAATCACTTTTGAAAAATAGTTTTTTTTTTTTAAAAAAAAATATTTTATGAAGCCTTCTTCATATTAAATAAGATTAAACACATATATGTTACCCAATATTGTCATCTTGGAAGGAGATATTGTTCTATTATACTTGCTACCTTTTCTCATTTCAATTCACAATATCCTTTTATGAAGCCTGCTTTTTCTTTTTCTTTTTTAACTTTTATGATAAAACTTTCAATGTATAAAAATTAAGAAACTTTAAGAAGTTCACAAAATTAAATAAAAACTTTGGGGAATTGGATTATAAATTGATAATTCAACATTTTCATCATATTCATAGTATGACATACACAATGTATTCTTCAAATTTTAGCACATTAAAAAATACATAATACTTGATTTTTCCAGTTATACAAGAATTTAAAACGTTAATGCAAGAGTCCATACAAAAAGTAATTAATATATACAAGTGCAAACTTTTTTTTAATTTTATGCGGTCTTGTGGGCCAGCTTGCGTGGGCTGCGTGTCGGGTCACTTCAGGCCTGCAGGCTCACTACACTACCCTAGCCTGCACCACGTTTTTTTCGCGGGCCTACAGACTGGCCCGACAGGTTTTACACTTATGTAAACACACGTCTTAACGAATGAATCTAATGATATAAAACTTGTTTGTGGGCTAAAGTCTTATTCAATTTAAGTCATCTAACCAAAGGATAAAAATATCAGACTATATTCCTTTTCTCATATAGATGTAAGAAAAAAAATTGTTGTGGGTAAAAATTCATCACACCACATATACTTAATTATAATTAATGTTTAGTACCTGATTACAAATATCAATCAATTAGAAATGTTGTGGCCACCCTTTGATTAATTAAAAATATATCCACCATTCAAACATTTGAACTAAATATTTGCATTAACATTATCTATAATGCAACCAAAATAAATAATAATATTAAAGTATATCAATTAATCATACAACATATAATTTATATTAGCATACATTATGTAGAAAACACAAAACATTATATTACGTACAAAAACATATATTATGTACAAAACCTTATCGTACATACAAAAACATATATTACAAAAATTTATAGAATTTTTTTTTTAGTTTTATATAAAGGAGTTCTTATATCAAAAGGATTTAAAAGGAATAATCATATATGTCAATCCTTAGTGAACTAATTAAAATGGAAAGATTACTTGACCATCACACCATAAAATAATAAAATATTTGACATTAAAATATACATATAAAATAAAGTTATATATACTCATTTTTAACCAAAGTAAAGGTGCATTTTTAAGTGGTCTTCGACCTCAAAATAATCAGCACACTCACAGTTCAAAAGTTGTGTCAATTGTCATAAGCAAGCGACAACATTTCTCATTACATCAGTACACAAAACAAATCTCGAATTCCTATAACGATCTCGACAAAGCCTCAAAGGGCCGCAATGCAATATTTTGAGATCTTTTGTACACATAATCGCAAAGCAACCATGCTTTAGTGTTACCTCGTCAATAATGGCACCTCCAACCCCGAAATCTTAGGTTTGACACCAAACACCGAGAAAAAACACAATAAAGAATCCAAAAGGATAATAGCAACAAATTCAAAACAAAGTATTTAAACTCTCCTAACAAATGAAAACCTTATGCTGAGAAAAGGATAAAAACTAACATTCATCCATTGCCACTCTTAAGATAATCTTTAATGTGCTTCCTCATTTCAAACTTTCACTCTCTCAACTTTGATGGTATAATATATTATATAAGAGAGCATATTTGATGATCCAAAGCTCAAAGCACATGTTAAAAATTTATAGACTTCTCTTTCCATTGTAGTTGCTTGTCAGGATAAATGGTTGTCAATTATATGAGATTACAATATTAAAATTTATCCAACAATTATAGAATTAATTGATAAATGCACCACATCTGTAAAAATAATTGACTATATGAATATATCATATTATCCACATATCATTTATCATAAAACATCTTTCTTTTCTCGTAAAAATAAGTTTCCCTCCACAATTTTGAATCTCAAGATTTTTACTACTGCAAATCTTGATTTGAAAAAAACATATAAGAACTTTTTTGCTTCACACCTATAAATTGATATTTTAAAAAAATTACTCTTCCACAAATATGACTACAAAAGATAGATTTTCATTATGTAATATATATTTAAATAATTAAATCACAATTTCAGATATTGGAAAGGAAGATACTCAACTTATTTCGGCCAAAAATATTTTTACGCTTTTTTTGCCAGACTGAAAAATTATTGTTGATGATTATTTTTCTTTATTTGAATATTATTTCAAATTTTTAAAAATTAGCGAATTCAATTTTTTTTTTGAGTTGATTTTTTTTATGTTATCGTTGTGTATTCAAAATAAACTATTTCAAAACATTGTATATTTCAGAAAGCATGACAAAAAATAGTATTAATTTGAATTACATAAAGATGCATGCTCTAATCATATTCCATATATTTTGTTTGTAATTTTTCTCTAACTTCTTTTTTTGTAAAGAATAATATGAATTTAATTGATAGATAATGATTTTTTAACTATTTTTTTATCCACTTTTAATCTATTATTTTAATTAGCGTTAGATCATCTATTTTGATTCATTTTAATAATGTGATGTGATGATCTAATAGTGATTAAAATAATAAGTTAAAAATGAATTAAAAAAAATAGATTAAAATATTATTGTTCTTAATTAATTAATCAGAATCTAGATAGAAAGTTGGATGATAATAATGCATAAAATAATTGGTTGGTACGAAAATAGCTCACTTAAAATCATATAAAAATAATAATTTAAGTGTTTTTGATGTTTTCAAGATGAAAGGTATAATTGATAAACATTAATTCAGCTTTGAACTATAATTTTGATAAATATATATTTTTATTAATTGAAATATTTTTTTAATTTATTATATTCACAAAATATTCAAAAACTTTCCATTTAAATCTACTCATTCACCCCTTCAAACTCTTTAATCAAAATAGTTCTATAATCTGCTCTCCATCTCTTACGATCCATCCTATTACCTCATTCAAATCTGTTTCCGATTCATACACTCATTGATGAAATATAATAATTGATTCTAATAGCATAAATACGTTTCCTAAGAAAACCATGAATTGAATTAACCAAATTATGGCAGTGTTGGAATAAACTGAGACATCTCCCACCCACACCGTTGTCATACTTATCCCTCACCACTCCTCTGACACAGTGTAACACAGTGATCTGACATGAATTGCGATGCCTATCCAAACGGCCACGCAATGGGTTCTTACAGATCCAGTTCACTTTGGCCACCCACAACCTTTATTCATATGGAAGGTACAAATTCAGTGAGACCTAAAAAATAAAGATGGTTTCTGATCCCCAAACATAGCCTGATCATCAACATTATTCCGTGAACAGTGCTTAAAGGAAAGAGGATATGGTATGTGGAGCTGCCTCAATAATGCCACTACTTATGACCTGACCATCAGATCCTCCACTGCCACCAAATCGTACCTTGTGTTGCTCTCACACCCCTGCTTCACCACCAATGCACACCACGTCATTACTTGTACTACAAAAGTCGGAACCAATCACAACCTACGCCAAACCAATGGCTCTGATTCCTCCATTTGTACCAACTTCTTGCATGCAGATGGGGTCCACGCAACCACACTATATCCTTACCCGATGCCGGAATAATTGAACTCTTAACTTCAAAATTCAAATATCAATGCCCCAGGACTCTCTCTGTCCTACCATACACCTTATAGGCACGATACTCCATGGATTTTCTTTTCCTCAACCAATCGGAAACGTGGCCACCATTCTACGTGGCCTTCTTCTACATGCTCAAGGGTTGCTTCCATACTGGGCAATGGTTATCGACACTCCTGTCACTTGGACTCATCCTATTGGCTCAATGTGTCGTAGAATGATCTAATCCACCACACCAAAACCCACCCTTTCCAATCATTTTTCAATCCAATTTTCTTTTCTTTTTTTTCACAATATGTTACTAAACCCTTAATTACAACAATTTCTTAAAAATATGAATTTAGTATAACTTAGAGCCTTTGACTGACTCATACAGATACTTTGGCTGAGGGACCAACTAACGATTCAAGAATGCAGCCTTTATTATGGTGTTATGAATTTAGTAATGAGGCAGTGTTTGCGAAAGCAGCTTGCGTAGGTGATTAGCCTAAACAAGAGAATTTACTATAAACTGGGGCTGCCTGGTTTTAGGCACTACTTAAATTGGCAAGCACAAGTTTGGGAAAATGTAATCTCACGTCACGAAGCTTCAACTCTGATTGGTGTCGTTTTGTGGGTCTAGTGTGGCTGCCATTGGTTTTCACACACGTGGACACGTGGTGGTGAGTGTGAGCAGGATCTGGAATCCTCCCAAACCTCATATCCAACGGTCAAACTTTCTCATTTCACAATTGCCGAAGCTCGAAATCTACGTGCCGCTTTTCTGTAGCTACCACAGGCACTCCTCCTTCTCCCATTCGTTCACCTCCCTTTCCCTCTCCCAACGCATGACACGTTTCCCTCCCTAACCAATCCCCTTCCCTCTTCACTGTTCCTACACGTGTCTCCCCTCATACGTGTCCCTTTCACCCTTCCTATAAAACCAACACCTCTCTTAACCCCCCATCCCTGTCTCCATTACAGCAATAACATTAACAAACAACCAAAGCGGTTACTTTAATCACACTGCAAATGGATGGCAGAGGAGGCTGCTGCATCGCCCGCTATGTACCCGGTGCATCCCACGTCTCCACCGTCGACAAAATAATGCTCAGGTTTCGCCCCATCGCTCCCAAACCCGTCGCCGCATCCATACCTTCCGATGCTTCTTCCTCGGAGAGCAGCGACACCTTACTCAAAACCAGAACCACAAAGAGAAAGTGCGCAAGTGATATCAACTGTCCCGCCAAACGAAGGACTCGCCGCAGGAAGAACACATCCTCTCCCAAGCAGAAGCCGCCGGCGGTGACTCTTCCTTTATTGCCAGAGACTCCCGTTCGGAAGGTTTCTCCGGTGATGGATCTAACTCCACCGGGAGTAAAACAAGCAGGAAGCAACGACATCAGCAACACGAACAACTACTTGAAGAAGAACGTGCCGATGTGGGTGAGTTTCGAGAAGCGGAGCTTGACGAGCAAGGTTGAACCGTACGGCGCGATGATGGGAGGGTGGTGTTCGTGTGTGACGGTGGAGTGCGTGACGAGCACGTGGGTGGAGGGCGAGTGGCTGGGGAGTACGGACGAGGAGCGGAGGGTGAGACTGAGCAGGGACACGTGTCCTGGGTTCATATCGGACGGGCACGGGAGGGTGACGTGGACGAACGAAGCGTACGGTGAGATGATGAAGGGAGAGAGACAGGCACCGGTATTTCTGGTGATGAAGGAGGGTGCACTGGTTTCTTGTCCTTCCTTCACTTGTAAGGTGAAGATGGTGAAATATTTATTTGGTAGGGAGAGAGGTTCGCTTACGTTAAACTGTGATGTTTGGAGAATGGATTTTGGTGGTTTTGCATGGAGGTTGGACGTTAAAACTGCTTTGAGATTGGGTTACTGATTACAAAGACGAAGCTTTTGATCCAAATTGAACACTTTTTCTGGAAGTGCTCAGAACTGTAAATATGTAACTCCTGAGGCCACCCTGCATGACTGTAAATTAATGCATGTATCTCGTCTTTTGTTCCTTAGACGGTTTTCCAGTTTGAGTTTCAGCTTTAATCACCATCTCGCAACATATCCTTCTGCTAAGTCAAACTATTATGTTGCTTCCATCTCTTTATTTTCATGGTTAACGTTGGAATCGTTAATTGATGAATTTTTTTGTTTGAGTTGGTGCTAGGTACATAATAAGGTGGGGAAAAAAAAGGGTGAAAAATGTGTTGTGGGAGAGATGGGACTTAGGAAGGGTAGGTGGTCGCAAACCTATTGAATGTCACTTGGGATACCATTAACCTATGTAACTCTGGCGTATGCTGATTGCACCACGTTGTTGAGTCCAAGCCAACCGTGTAAACTTTTACTTTTCCACCCTCTCATTTTCATTTTACTCTTTCAAAATGAAGAATTAATTTAAATACTCAAAGAAACTGGGTCGACACTTTATAAGGCATCTGGTGCACAAGTTTCGAATGATAAAATGGTGCTTTATTATTTCCTAGGATTTAGATTTTTTGCAATGTCATAAATATTATTATATACCTAAGGAGAAAAGAAAGAAAGAAAAAGTTATAAATATATAGTTATGATATGCTTAACATGTTTTATTAACAACTTTTTCTGCCTCCTTCAATTTACACAAGGTGAGTAAAATTAAAATATAAACATATTTCAGTTTTGAAAGGTAATTTCAGATTTTATCATTTTTAATCCGTCAAACCCCTTCTACCACAGCATGTTTCCTTGACGGCAATTTCTTTTCTTAGTCCCGTAACTTCTTTCCACACCTCCATATAATATTTTTGGAATTCTCCATTTTACCTTCTGTTATTTTATACGAGTTTGATTGGAATTCTTCCTGAACTGCATCGGTGAGAAGAAGAAGAAGAGGAGGAAATGAATGTGGGAAAAAGAAACACAATAAACAATGGAATACAAGATTAACATAAATAATAGAATTGAAGAACATGATAAAGATATTGATTGTGGGATATAATGCGTATGCTGTTAAAAAGAAGAGGGCTTGGAGCGGTGTGGGCGATGGGTTATTGCGTGGAGGAATACATGTGGTAAAAGGGTGCTCTTGGAAGTGGAACCAATGATAATAGTAACTTAAGAAAAATGTCTCCAAACCTTCAATATTTTACATCTTAAATTTAAATTTGTTAAATCAAATATCAAATTTAACTAAAATTACATAAAATTAAATAAATTATATAATACGTGAATTGAAGCAGATCGGAGAAAAAGAAAGAAAGAAAATGAAAAAAGTAAGGGAGTTGCAACCAATATTTAGTTGAAAAACGTTGGAAAAACTATTTAAAAAAGATTAGCACGTGGAACTCGACTTTTAAGCTTGTAATAATTTGTTTTAGTTTAAATATAATTTTAATTCTTAAATTTGGACTCAAAATTGATTTTAGTCTTTGTTCTAAATTTTAATATATTTTAGGTTTAAATTCTAAACTGAATAAATATTTTTTTTATTTAATGATACTAATATTTTAGGATTTGTTAATTAGTATTTTAGATTCACATTTTGAGTTAGAACATGTTAAAAAGGGTGTAAATAATTTAATCATCATCTTACAACTTAATTAAATGTCAAAAAAAAAAAGATAAAAGTTTTTTTATGGTTGTATAAGAGACATTTGAAATCTTAACATTAATCAATACTCAACATTTGGTGCAGGGAAGATAACTACTTTTATCCATAACGAAAGGGGAAATATAGCAGAGAAAAAAAAAACAAAATAAAAATGATATTAGAATTATAAACGGAGATGCATGAGAATAATATTTTCAACCGTCATAGTATTTTAGCTAGAGCTGTCAAAACGGATTACCTGATCCAATTCGGTTTGGTATAGGACAGGTTGGCTACTTAGTGGATCAATCCAACCTGACTCATTTATTAGCGAGCCAAAAAAATTAGAACTCGATCTGATTCATTACGGGTTGATGGATTAAACAGGTTGGCTCACTGACTTACTTAATTAAAAAAAAACACATTTTTTTTTTCAATTCTAAGAAAACTAAATTATAATTCCGATTAAAATCTAAATAAACTTCAATATAATCCAAATAAAATCTCAAATTATGTTAAACTCCAAACTTTAGAAGTAGTTCCCCTAGGTCTCTTACTTTCTCTACCAAAATTTGTACCCTCATTATCAATCTCTTATACGGTTGGTGGTAAAAGAATCATTTAAATTATCATTAACACGTTGATCATCTACTGTTTCAGAATTCATTTTGTTCTATAATCATCACAAACATTAACTATATAAACAAACAACCGAAAATATCAAGTAGCATAACTTTAAAACAAAATAAAGTATGAAGTGAAAGTGAAGTAGAAAGATGAGAGATAGAAATTAGAACCGTGAAAATGATGAACAATCAAATAATGTGAAGTCTGAAAGCAACGGTTTCAATTTTGATTCAAGAGTGACACAAAGGATATATATATATATATATATATATATATATATATATATATATATATATATATATATATATATATATATAT
>Ga0099822_1012762_pt1 | contig 9978 bp, 4 predicted proteins | sample CowpeawhiteBW_FD_76839 | JGI IMG/M metagenome (GOLD analysis project Ga0099822, IMG submission 76839) | Root nodule microbial communities of legume samples collected from California USA - Cow pea white BW | ecosystem: Host-associated > Plants > Roots > Nodule | place: USA: California | collected... | reverse complement strand
TGTGTGTGTGTGTGTGTGTGTGTGTGTGTGTGTGATTAATAATATAGGTATATGTGTTTATACGATTAATCTGTTAAGCTCACTTTATCTACTTGTGTTTGGCGATGATCGTGTATGCGGTACACGTGAGCAGATGATGTTGATGCAGGTGGTTCTGGTGAAGCTTAGCCACGGAGAGGGGATAACTCGGTAGTTTTGATTATTATATGGTTTTGACATAATATGTAAAGTCTTTTGAGACTATTTAGATTATTTCCGTTTTATAAACTATGGATGTTTTATATGATTTGGAGTTTCGTAATTTATGGATTTCGGATACTTTATTTATCCAATAAAGATTTAAATTTCTCGCACTTTGGGAAATGAGGTATTATTAAATGTAGCGTATTTATTATTTTCTTTATTTTATTAAAAATTCGTAATATCCTGACGGGATGTTACAAGTACAATCCAAATCAAAAACCTCATACCACAAACGTTGTCTTCTACGTAAGCAACAATGGCACGAGGGAAATGCTTAGCACACTCCTCCATCAATTCTTTCCCAAGAGGAGCAGCACTAGAACCAATATACTTCAACTACTTACTGCAACAAGAAGACTAATTTCGACTGATACAAACAAGAAAATGGCGAAAAAAATCAGTAGAACCCCAAAACAACCAGGATAACCATATAACAAAATCAGGGAAATTTGGGAAAAATCAAGAGATAAATAAATGAACATGTTCGTGGTTAGAACGGTGAGAGACACGCTAAAATCAGAGAGACAAAATTTGAACTGAGAGGAAAATTAAAGCATGGAGAGGAAATCGAAAGAACGAGATTGAAAGAAGGAAAAACGATGTTTATTAGATGATTTCAGGAAAACGATGCTTATTACTTGTATTTAGGGAGAATGATAAAATTGAAAGACAGAACACCTTCCTCCAAGGGCACGAGCCACAGTTCCTAGGGCATGAATGATTAAAGTAAGGAGAAGAAATTGAAATTGAAATCCAGATGGATGAAATTAGGAAAAAGAAATTGAAAGCCGCAGAGACAAAAATGAAAATGAAATCAAAAGCCACCAAGCCGAAAATGAAAAGGAAATTGAAAGAAACGAGACTAATGGAATGAAAGATACACAATTTACCTTGAACGAACGAAAGGCATGAGCTGTAACATCTTGACCGGATATTACAGATTTAAATATAATTAAACTACATTTAATGAAATATCATTTCCCAAAAACGTGGAAAAATTTTAAAACTTTTATTACCTCAATAATAATCCAAAATCCATAATTATAAATACTATTATAATTATCCAAAAGTCTAGTAATATAAGTGATTACAATTTATTTGAAATCATAAAAAATATAAAAACTCTAATAAAATCCTTTTCCCAAGACTAGCCTCGCTTCGGCTCTATGCCTCACCAGATCCACTTGCAACATCATCTACTTTCGTGTACCACATACACAATCATCGCCAAACACAAACAGATAGGGTGAGCTAACAGAATAAAACATATATACAAGCATATACATATATCACAACCACACCAAAGGAAATTCATCCTTTGATTACATAATACATGGCCACTACCATGTCAACCGTGTTCTACTTCTTCTAATGAGTATCTCAAGATGTCTTGCTGCGCCACCTATCAACCACAACTGATAGAGCACGTGCGAAAAACCATGCTACGGATCATACATCGTAACGCCAGGTGGAGTTCCCAATACGAATAACATTCGTAACGTCCCAAGGAGGGTTTTTGAAGAGCAAAGGAGGGTTCTTGGATATCACAAAGCTAAGGTTAGAAGACCCATTTGGAGCAAGGAATTCCAGGTTAGGGGAGTTCTTTCGTATGTCTATATGATTATGAATTTTTTTGTACTCTAAAAGGCATGTATGAATGTGTTTCACCATGAATTTCGTGCTCTATATAGTATGATTTAGAGGTTTAATTGGTTTAATGTTGTATGAGTAATCCCTTATACGTTTGTATGAGAATGATGGGGTTTTCTGTTCTATGTATTGTTTATTGTTCAATCTCAAATTTTTATGGTAAATTTGGGGTCTAAATCATGTTCATAATGCTTGTACTCTATGGTGATTTACTTGGAATGATTGAATATGATTTGGGCATGAAATTTTGATTTCGGTGCGCGTAAACAGGGAAAACGTCTACTATTCTTGCTCAAGCGAGCAAGGCTCGCCTAGGCGAAAATCGCAGAAACTCGAGCCTAGTTGTACTTGAGCATCTCGCTCAGGCGAGCGTATCTCGCCTAAACGAGAACTCGTGAGTACTGTGTGGTTCTGTTTGAGCACCTTGCTCAGGCGGAGAGCCCTATTTTGGGTGAAAGAGCATCTCGCTCAGGCGAGAGGTTCTCGCTTAAGTGAGAAATTGTGAAAGGTCTTGTGGTTTAACTTAACTCACCGCCTTGGCGAGAGTTTTGGTTTTAGGCGAAGGGCGATCTCGCCCAAGCGAGGAGAGGCTCGCTTAAGTGAGACTTCGCAGTGAGCCACTATAGTACGCTCGCTCAGGCGAGAAAGCTTAGCTTAAGCGAGACATGCCTGGTCACTAGAGCTAAGGCTTCTAGCCCAAGCGAGTTTAGTGCAGTTTGTGTACGTTGTTTGTACGCATTGATGCGGGTGTGGATCGGGAGATGTTATGCCATGAGCGGGTAGGTTCATGGATGGTGGTTAACACGTGATGGTATGAGCAGGTAGGTTCATTTCTAGTTACTCTCGTGTGGGGATACGAGCGAGGTAGGTTCGTATGTTCCGTGCTCACACTTGAGAGATGCTGCATGCGGGGAGATACGTAGCTGGTGGATCACGTGTGTTGGATTACGAATGGGCAGATCCGTAGAGTAGGACTACGAGCGGGGAGGTTCGTAGAGGAAGGACCACAAGCGGGCAGGTTTGTGTAAGCATCATAAATCCTGAGTCCATGGCTAACTTTGTTATGTGAAATTGAAGGTTGAAAAGCCTTCGGGGTATTAAGGACTTGGCCAAGGTCTAACTATAATAATATAGCTGGGTGTAATTATATTATTTAACTGATGTATTGCTTTTATTATTGAGCTCACCCTTTCTGTTTGTGTTTGGCGATGATCGTGTGATTCGTTACACGGGAGCAGAGGATAATACAGGTGATGCTGGTGATGCATAGAGATGGAGAGAGGGCTAGGCAGGCTTTAGCTATAGATTTCTATTTTATTTAAATTATGTTATGTAGTCGCCATTTTTGGAACTTGTAATAATAGTTATTACTCTAGTTTTATTTAAATTATGGCGCATTTAATAATGTTTTGAATTTTCCCGCGTTCGGGAATAATATAAGTATGAGGTTGTTTTATCAATTATCTATTATTTTTTTTATTTTAATTTAACTAAGTAATTTTCAATAGGGATGTTACAACTATCGATTGGCGGTCTAACACCACCTCTAGGCGTCGTATCAGTACTTGCGTAATACTGGTTTAAAGCCTTACAAACCCATTTCTACTCCTCATTCGAGACGTCCAAGCTCACGATAAGTCATCCCAATTTATTTGTGTCACTTCTCATGTGGCTAACCCATTATCAAGGTTCCTACTTCCATTTAAGTTTAACATCCCAATAATACTAAATTATGCTTCCCTTAAGTTAACCTTATTCATTCTTGCTATGCCACAATCCACTCATATTCCAAGTACTAGCTTTTTATCTAATTTCCCATTCACAGCTACCTAAGGGTTTACCACACTTCCCTCATAAATCTGAACCAAATCAAAGAGTAAATCCTGTTTCTGAACCTCCTTCACATAGTTTGACCAAATCCATAATTTGCACTATACCACACTTTATGTAAGCAAAGTCTTAGAATGACTAATACCACATCAGATTAGACAACAATCATTCTCAGTCCTCATTTCCTAACCTCATTTATACCTCCCTCATATCACTTTGCCACTGAATCCATCAAATTCCAAGTTTTAGCCAACTACTTTAATTCATGCATTGGGGTCTTATCATTAACCATTCAAAAATATCACTCAAAACCATTCTTCCTGTTCTACTCGAGATTGAAACAAAGCCCAATTCCTCATTGCACCCAACAACCACGCAATTCCTCCCTGCACCTAACGAACTTTAACTTCTTCATCACCATTTTTACCAATTCACTCAAGCTTACTAAAATCAAATGCGTTCTAATGTTAAATCAACATAAAACCATTCACGACCAATCCAATTTACGCTGCAATTGATTCCAAAACCTAAGATTCCTCAATTATTCAAACTCTAATTTGAGAACATACCAAAATCATCAAATTTCCTCTGATTACCTCACAATTTCACAATTATTTACTGCCATTTGCTCGGTTAATGATTTTAACACCCTTTCCATTGATCCAGAATAGCCCAGAATCCAAAAAACATCAAAATTGAGCCAAACAGGCTCTTGTCGCCTGGCGGGTATTCATCACCACCAAGCATCACGATCTAACACATTATTAAAATAATTATAAAGTATATAGCACAATCAAGTACTCTCAACCATTTGAGCTAGTACTTTTCCACGTCACATATGTTAGAATTTAATGCCATAAAGGCTCCCACCACACCATTTATTAATTAATTAATTATTTAATTAATTAATTTTCACGGGTCTTACATGAGCCTCTTCTTCTTCTTATTGGCGACACCATCTTCCCGAGCGAAAAATTTTCATAAACCACTAAGTGAGCGATACCTTCTTCGTGAGCAAAAGAGTTTCATAAGCCTAATTACATTAAAATTTTAAAAATTTTAAAATTTTTACTAGGGTTTCTATAAAAACCTCTTATACTTAACGAAGGTTTATGAAACCTCTCCTATGTATATCTTTTTACTGGTTTACTAGAGGTTATTATAACCCCAGTTAATAAACCCCAATTATAATTATGTATTTTTGTAGTGATGGTTACCAACAAGGTCTAAGAATTTTTTTAGCATCGTTAGGCCAATAAGGGAGTAAAAATGAAATCAACTTTATTGCCACTTATCACCTCAAATCAGTTTGCAGGGATGGATTATGAAGATCCTTACTATTAGGGATGACAACAAGGCAGGACGGAGACGAGTTTCGCTATTCCATACCCATTCTCGTAAAAAACATTTATCCTCATCCTTAGACCCAAAATCAACGGATATTAAACTTTTGTCCTATCCTCATTCCCACCGGATAATGGGTATAATCTCATACCCATACCCGTACCCGTTTTCTTACTACCTCAATATTAATTTTAATTAATTTTCACAAAATAATAAAAAATTATGGTAAAGTAAACATAATATTATCAAATATTCAATATTTGGAGGATGGTTGTTTCTTCGATATCAAATATTTTGAAATGAATTATAATTGTTTACATTTTAGATTAGAATACCAAATAAAATTTATTGAGAACCAAAACATGTACTAAATTTGCAAACATTAATGAAACCTAGTTGATAAATGTAACGTCTCATTTAATTATTAAGCGAAATTAAAGGAAACGTCACACAATAAAAGTACTGTAGCGTAGTCTTGGGGTCCTTAACACAACCCCTACAACCTGGGCACACTACAATGCCGACGGAAACCATATACAAGTCTAACAAAAGAGAATAGAGTAGAAATGCATAAAGCGAGACATGGGCCATAGCCCTAAAGAAACCATGAAGAAAATAACTCCAGCCCAGATGGCTAAGCAGCGAAATCACCATTCCCTTGTTGACCACGAGAACCTCGCCCATCTGCTCCCATCAATCAAATTCATGATCATCGCAAGAAAGAACAGCCACATACGATACAACCATGCAATAAAACAGGTAAGCTAGAGCCGACAACATATTCATCATACAGTCAAATATATTTTCACCATCTCATATCCATACAACAACCAAGCATGTTATGACTTTTCATTCAATACACTACGACTCAACTCGACTCATCCGGATACGTATAACCTGGTCGGATTCAGCGGATGCTTACACTTGTGGTGGATACCTCTGCTCACCCCCAAGCTGCTCCCCCCCGAGCTGCTCACCCCCGAGCTATGTGTTACAAGTGTTACAATGAATCAAATTTCCCTCACCACAAGGTTAGCCCTTAATGAATTTCAGGCCTCCTGCTACTCTCACCGCAGGGGTTAGTCCGCTCTAAGTGAGACTAACTGACCCCTTAGAGTGTCAGGATGCAATCCTTACCTTGAATCCTTACCTAGTTATACAGATGGGGCACCACCATGGACACCCGCTAACAGGGGCCGTGGGATTACGTCCCGACCACTGAAGCGCAACCCTGGAGGTCTCACCTAGAGGCCCCAAGGAATTACACGCTGACACGGACCAACATTCATAAATCAGCAATACAAGGACATTCAATCATATTTGCAATTTCATACCAACCCCTGGGATTAATTCCTCATACGCATCACATTTGAATTCATACCACATATCATCACCACCCCATGAGTCTAAGGCCTTATCTCATATCAACACCATGTTACTTTAGTTCCAACCCACTCATTCATTTCACATGCCAACTCCCCACATTACCCATCATTCACCATTTATGAATCATGTCACGCATATATAGCAATCAATTTGGTTTATATCCATACAGAAGTACTTGTATTTCATCATAGCAATCATATCCAAACAATTTCAATCAACCAAAAGTAAACGCACAACCAAACCCAACATTGTCTCGATCAACCCTCGCTCAGGCTGAAGGGTCTCGCTCAGGCGAGTCCCCTTCGCTTAGGCGAGGGCTCAAAAAGGGATATCAAGACGCATGCGGGATCTCGCTTAGGCGAGACCCCTCTCGCCTGGGCGAGATGTTCGCTCGCTCAAAATTTGAGCGGGTCTCTTGGGCGACCTCTCGCGCAAACTGGTTTGGGCGAATCCCTGTTTGTCTCGCCTAGGCGAGAATGGCTCGCTTGGGCAAGATTAACAGGTCTCGCCACTGTTTCACCTGCAGCAGCCATGTTTTTCAAACCAACCAAACATACAAAGTATTCTCACGCATCAAATCGAAGGATTAATCCATACAATCAGCAACCAACCCAAGCACAAGCCAAAACGACACAAAAACTGAAACCCTAACTTCCCGTACCTGGAAAAATGCTAACCGAACTTCGACGCGGGACCTCGGAGCACAGCCGCTCGAGTGATGGACTTGAAGAACTAGCGGAACAGCAGAACAGTGGAAGAAAACGGGATTAGTTCGAACCCTAAACGGTGAAATGCGAAGAACAGCTTTAGGAAGTAAATACAGTAGGGTCAGAATCACTTACGTGGAGTAGAAATCACTTCTTGAGCTTTTAGGCGGACTGGTTCGAGGTGGGAAACAAACCCTAGCAGAGCTCTAACGGTACAGTGGAGAAGAAGGCGGTTGCGAATCTGAGAATGAATAAAGTGTGAGCGTTAGGGCACCCTGGACTAAGCTTTAACCTTTGGGCCGACTCTTAGGCCCATCAGGTTTGGGGCAGCCCCTTTTATGTAAGGCAGAAAAAGAACAGGGCCTTACAATAAAATTTAAAAATATTTTTAAAAAAATATAAAAGGAAAACAAATATTCATATTAAAATATATTTTAAATGTTTGTTTACTTCAATTTTTTAAGGTTAAATTATACATTCGGTCCCTATTTTCGTAGCAAAATTTGAATTTGGTCCCTCAATTTTTTTATCTCAATCTGGTCCCTATTTTGGGAGATTTGATACAATCAAGTCCTTTTCGTTAATGGTGTAGTAACGATGTTAAAAGGGGTGCCACGTGTCAGCTTTTGGATTTTTTGGAATATTCTATGAGTAGATGTTGTTGGAATTGTATTGTAATATTTTATGAGTAGTTGAACTCCCTCATGTCCAGGTTTGATGTAATCAATTCCGATTCTATTCACTTCTACTCCTTGGGTATTTATCTTTTCTTTCATTCAATTTTTTGGGTTTGATTTATGATTAATGATGGCTTGATTATCCATGTATTTAACTAGTTTGGATTGAGTTGGGAAACTGGTCTCAAACTGTGGTCCAACCAAATCATCACACATGTACTAGATGATCCATGGCATACTATAGTAGATGCTAGAGGAGAGAGTCTTGCAAATTAAAGCAAGGACTCATTCTACCAAGAGTTGAGGAATCGCATTGGGTTTGGAGTCCTTAGGTTCTAGTGTATTAGTGATGAACCTAGATCTACATAGAAAGAGTACTCCTAGGACATTGAATGATTTGCAAAGTAAGTAAACAAGATGGTAGTGGTGTAGTAGAAGAAGATGAGATGAAATCAATTCATAGCCCCAACTCCAGTCAATCTATCTAATTACTACTATTTTTATTTACTTGCACTCTCTATCAATCAAAAAACCCAAAAATCAAACTACCAATATAGTTGTTAAATCCTTGTGGATATGACACTTGTTAATACTTCTACGTACCAATACACTTGTTGGGAAATAGTTGTTGAGAAGTAGTCATCATTAACACAAAGGTAAATCCTAAGGAACATAACAAGGAAGGATCATTTTTCACTTCCATTTATGGACCAGATGTTGGAGAGAGTGGTTGGTCAAGCATACTACTACATTTTAGATGGATACCAGACTATAATCAAATAATAGTAGATCCCAAGGACTAGAAGAAAACTTCCTTCACATGTCCATTTTCTTTTTGCTTATAGAAAAGTGTCCTTTGGGTTGTGTAATGTCTAACTACATTTCAAGGATACATGCTAATTATCTTTTCATATTTGGTTGAAAAGAGCATTCAGATTTTCATGGATGTTTTCTTTGTTTTTGTATCATCATTTGAATTGCGCCTATAGAATCTTAATACAATGTTGAAAAAATGTGCGAAGACTAATCTAGTTATTAATTGGAAAAATTTCATTTCATGGTCAAAGAAGGTATTGTGATTGGACACAAAATCTCTCAAAAAGGCATTGAAGTTGATCTAGCCAAAGTAGAGATCATAGCAAAGCTACTTCCTCCAACACATGTCAAAGGAATCAAGACTCTCCTATGGCATGTTGCATGTTATAGGCGCTTCATTAAGGTTTTTTCAAAGATTGTTAAACATCTTAGTAATTTGCTGCTTAAAAGTTCCAAATTCACACTTGATGATGGTTGTTTAAGTGGTAAGGTTAGTGGAATTTCGTATATGGAGGAGTCTTATGAAGGAATAATGAATATAAACACATGAATGCAGCCTATTTGATCGTAAATCTAGTGGAATCAGAATTGTAGGGGTTGGAATAAGGTTCGTAGGTCTTGAGGAAATTTCTGGGTTCTTGGAACAGCAGGAACCGCTTGGTGTTCTGATTCACAAAAAACGTTTTTCTTCGTACTTTTCACGCAACAAGAACCGTCGGGCGCTAGTTTAGTCCCGCTAGGCGCCACCTTCCTCACTTTTGGGCGCTAGGCGCCACCATTTTTCTGGTTTGTGCAGTTTTCAAAAAACTACATTTCCCGGTTCGTTAACCATCCGATTTAGGTGAAATTTTGACAGGTGGTCCATAACATGTAGTTCTTCACTTTGAACGGTGAAGATGTTATTTGGAGGTCAGTAGCTAGAGATATATGTTACTCAATATTGCTAATTTTGAGTCTTTAGAATACATGAATAAGCTCTTGATAATTTCATGTAACTTATAATGAAGCATGATTGGGTTATGTGGTAAGTCTCTATCAATTTGAATGTCCCTTTTGGTTAGTCACATGTTGAGAATTGGTTATTGGTGAATGCATGTGTGTCAATATTAATTTGCATTGGTGCATGGGATCATGTGCTTAAATTGTTAGAGTGCTGCTACTTATATTTATTTAAGCATGCGTTATGCATAAGTTAGAAGTGAATGCTAGCATGATTTAAAAGAGGGAATATATATATATATGTATATATATATATATATATATATATATATATATATATATTTTATATATATATATATATATATATATATATATATATATATATA
>Ga0099822_1012760_pt1 | contig 9979 bp, 6 predicted proteins | sample CowpeawhiteBW_FD_76839 | JGI IMG/M metagenome (GOLD analysis project Ga0099822, IMG submission 76839) | Root nodule microbial communities of legume samples collected from California USA - Cow pea white BW | ecosystem: Host-associated > Plants > Roots > Nodule | place: USA: California | collected... | reverse complement strand
GGAAGCAAAGTAACATGTGTATAAACCTCATCATTCTCCTTGTTGGCCTGTTCCGCGAAGAGCAAACTAAGTATGGTGTTCCTAAACTACAACAATCAATTTGATTTGCATTTGAGTTCAATATTTACCTATAAACACAATTGAGCAGAGAAAAATGAACAAACAGAAAAGGAATTGGGTAGGTGTTGGATAAGAACAAGAATATGCTACCGTGAAGGAGAGAAAACAACCTGAGGCACCACACTATCGTGCTTAATCTTCCCTAGAACTTCTGTTTACATCTTGAACTCTTCACCACCACCATCGTCCCTTCCTCCAACATCGCCTTGTACGAAGTCCCCAAATTGCCCTTCCCCAACATCTCCGTCGAAGACCTCAACCAATCCTCCAAATCGAAACTGTATATCCCCCTTCAAAGAACACCAACTTGTTTCTTTCCGCCTCCACTCAACCCCCGGTGATGTTCTCCTTCGACGACAACGGCCCCGCCTCCACCAGCACGGCACATGCCTCCGCAACAGGCTTTGGCAGTTTTGCTGACGACATAACAACAACGCCGCGATGAGACTGACCCGACAATGATTGCGACAATGGCGCCCGTGGAGAACTTCTTGGACTTCTTATGCGTCATGACCGATGTTAAATTGGAGGAGGGAGACAGAGACGGAGCTGGGATGAAAGGAATTTGATAGGTGACGTTGTAGGAGGAGAGATCCAAACAAATGAATCGAGTGAGGCGAGTGTGACTCGGACGGAACTCACCGGAGAATTGGTTCTTCTATAGGTCGAGGTAGCAGGGGAAAGTGAGGTTTGATAAATTGGCAGTGATCTCGCCTATGAGAGCGTTAGAGCTGAGAGTAAGGATTTGCAGAGTTTGGTTTTGGGAAGATCGATAGATAGAGAGGGAATAAAACCTACGTAAATAGTGTATTATTTTTAATTAAAAAAATTATATAATATTTACATACGAATTCTTTTCGTAGATAATATTTTTTCATACTAATTTTTATATTTTTTTATAATTATTATTTTCTACTCTTATTTTCATAGATAATTATTCGTATGAAAATTTTTTGCTAAAGTATGTTATAATTACCTACGAAATTGCTGTATGTAAGTATATTTCGTTGTTACTCACAAACAATATTTTTATCTACGAAAAGTTTTTGTATATAAAAAAATTTTATTTACGAAAAAAAATTCGTAGATAATAGGCACTTTTCTTGTAGTGATCTAAATACATAAATTATTCCAACACTAGTGCAGTTTTGACTATTTAACTTACGTTATAGGCCTCGGTTATCAAGAAACTGAAACATATAATGGCGCGGTGGCATTTTTGCAATTCCTGCCAGCTTTTCTGCCTCGATTCCCTCAATAACCGAAGCAGAATCTACTTTTCTGCCTCGGTGTCAGTAGACCCGCTGCCATAAAGCCTTTTAGGCTTTAGTTTCCCTAACTTGAAGCAAAAAATTAACTAGAAGATTAACACTTGACCTCGGTTATAATTGAACTAAGGCCAAAAATCACTGTTTTACCTCGGTTAAAATTGAATCGAGGCCAAAAATCACTATTTTACCTCGGTTAAAAATTGAACTAAGGCAATATACTAAGTTAGGGATTCAAAACGTGAATGCACTTTTCTTCGTCTTCTACAACGTAACATTTGCGTTTTCTCTCATCTGAATGCGCTGCAGCCGTCCACAACGATCATTGTCCAGCCTCTATTAACACCGTCAGCCACCGTCGAGCCTCCTTCCACGTAGTTGTGGTCATTTAGGTTCCATAGTAGTTGCTGGTTCGTCCCACGCAGCCACCGCGCCAGCCTTTGTTGTGCCACCATTCCACGCCATCAGCAACTCTTCATTTTCCCGACACAAAGCTTCTCCATTGTCTGTTAGTCTCTCGCGCCACCGTTGCTCCTGTTTTGGCAAGCGACCGTCGTGCTCCGCTATGTTCTCCCTCCATGTGGTGGTTAGTTGAAATTCAAAAAATTACACGATTCCCCTTTTTTTTCGCATTTTGTATAATTGTTTTTGTGATTTTGGTTGTTGTTTTGTGTTTTGTTAGGTTTTTGTTGGGATTTTCTTTGTTTTTATTTTTTTTCTCCTGTTTTTTATTGTTTCTTGTGTTTTTATGGTTGTTTTCTTTATCAGGTATTGTTGCATTGTGGTGGGACTGTGTAACTTTTGGGAATGTGAGTATCTTTGCATCCTCCCAATTTCATTCACTTCGTTTTTCACGCTCCCAAGTTCTTATTTTTGTAATATGAGTCTATGAATTTATAGTCTATTGTGTATTAGTTTTATTGTATATATATATTAATCTCTTATTTTGCAGACATACAAGAGTACTACACCAATTTTCGCGAAATCCATAAAGTTTGGTAGGATAGCATGTGTCAAATTTATAATTTAGATGTACAATAGTATTGATTAAGATATTGACTTGTTGTTACAAGACACTTTCAAATGTATTTGGATTGTGGATGATGTCATGTTTCATAAAATGTATAGTTTTGTTTCTGGTTTGACTGGTTTGGTTTTCTAAAAAAATATGCAAATTAAAAACTGTGGGAATAACCAAAAACAAAAATTTTATTTAAAAAGTTAACAAGACAAATGTTTTCTCATGCAACCATTTTTTCTCTCTCCCAATTATTAAATCACGCACATGCACATCTCACATATTAAACCTTCACACCACCACCTCACTGCATGGCTTTTTCATATCTCTATCACTACAACTCACGCCTACTATAAACATAAAGTGAAACAAATCAAATATCCCCAATTGGGTGATTCGTTAACATGGAATAAAATTGGAAATTTTTATGTATGCAATGTAGAGGGAGGAAATAAACTCATGCTAATATGCCAAAACTTACTAAAAACAGTAAGAAATTGATCCCAAAAAGTGTTAAATGATAAAAGAAAGGTGATAATCAATTCAAAAGTTGAAAATGTAATCTAAACTCAAACAACAAAGGAAACAAAATATGACTATTAAAACTTCAAAATGAAGTAACTAGAAGAAAAAAATTGTGATCTAAACTAAAAACAATAATTGAAATCCTATATAAAATCTATGAAGGTTTCCTAAACATAGCAAAGACACAAAACTGTTACATTAGTAGGTACTAAAATTAAAATCAAATGAAGGAAAGTTATGCAAAACAACAACTAATGTATCTACTATAACTACCTAATCTCAAAACCTTTTACTTAAATTGAACCCCAAAAGCTAAAGAAAGAGAAATTAAATTGATATGTCTACAACCCAAATATACAAAGGAAAGAACTATAACAAAAGCCCATGGCTGTCTCATCAATGAAAGTATTCAAAGCATTAAAAATTGAAGTTTGTGGCTGCAAAGTTAACAAAAGGAGAAAGAAAAGCAAACATGCATCCAACCCAATCGTAACACATCCCACAAAATAAGTTTGGCTAATCAATCAAGCCATAGGAAACATTACTTTGATAGGGTCTACACCCAACCATAACGTATAAAACCCAATTGCCATGTGAAAGAAGATTTGAATTAATATTGATGAACAAAACATAATATCATGCAAATCATAGAAAGTTACTGCAAGGATAAGAAAGAGTAAATGCAAGCTTTAACCCTCCCACCTTCAACCACATCCCATCCAAGCATTTAAAGAGATAGAAACGAAAAAAAACAAAGAACTCAAAAATTCTCTTCTTAAACTGAAGACTACATTAAAACAAGACAAAATTGAATTTTACTACTTAAAAATTAAGGCTACAACTACAATTAGTACTAAAGCAATAAGGAAAATTAAATAATCAAACCAAATAGAGAAGAAATCAGTGTTAGAAAAGCAAAAATTCACATAACACTGATATATCATTCTCAATCACACAAAAACACGTAAAATCATGAAACCCAAATGAAAACTAAGCCATTCAAAACGACAAACAATGGGAGACCCATTTTACCTCTCTTCAATTCAGTGAAATCCAAAATCAAAGCAAAACAAATAACGATTTTTCATCTACCCACAACACAAATCGATCGAGTTTAGGTTTGCTTACCCTAACCTTTGAAAATCACGCCGGAGGTGAGATGAATGCTTTGTGACGCAACGACTAGGGTTCCGATGTCACGAGATGAGAGCTTCCAAATCGAGCTAAAGTATAAGTGTTTATGTATGTGGAGGAGGTGGCAACAGGACGACCAATACAGAAGAGTTTTCACAATGGAGGTTAAGGCTTTCACATCCTCGCTGGATAGGGGGGATTCTGTGTGGGTGTGGGTAAGCTAGTTTTCTTCTTCTTCTTTGTGAGAGTTGTGAGGTGCTTAGACTATTTTTGAGAGTGTGGAGCGGGAGTGTGACATATTTTGAGAGAGTAGGAGTTAAAATATAGTTTTATTTTTTAATTAATTATTTTCCATATCCGTATGTAAGATCTGTAGGTAAAGTTTTTTTACTTACAAACGGATCATGTACCATTACCTACGGGAAATATCCTTAGCAAAAGCTCCCGCTCTAACACGCCAATAATACATATGGATTTTATATATGGAATATTCAGTATGAAATGTTTTTGCTTTACGTACAAAAATATCCATATGTAACTCAATCTTACATATTCGTACGTAAAATCCATATGTGATGCCTACTTTACCTACAGATCTAGATTTGTTTGTAATTATTTGTAGCTAATTCACCATTTTCTTGTAGTGGATATATTGTTATATATGGACCTGCCACATGTGCAAAATATGGTTGTCATAAGCACCATTTTGTATCACCTATATAAATGTTGTATTTAACACGATTTTTTTGTAATGTCTCTTATACAATAATGATTACAAAACAAGTACAACTAAAGATCATTGAAATGAAGAAGGAATGAAGTAAAAGCACAATTATGGCGCAATAAATGGCTTGAATAAAAATAGCAAAGATGGTTGAAAAATAGCGAATACATCTTGAAGATGGATATATAATGAAAATTAGGACGTAAGGAGAAAATGATATAAGGTAACCAAATAAAGATCAACTAGACATACTTCAAGTTTTATTTTGTCAACTTTTGTTAAATGTAATATTTACCTAAACTTGTATGTATTTTTTGTATGGAACTAAGAATTTACTTTATCTAAGGAATTAACTAAAATTACTTGTGGACATATTCCATTGGAAGTCGTTCCTACGTAATGGCATAAACCTTTCCCAGGGAATTCGTAAGTAACTATTTTCACTTACATATGAAATTTTTCTTACATAATGTCTATTTACATATATGAATTTAAATCGGTAGGAAAAATTCATAAATAAAACTCATTTTACCTTCAAATTTTAATTTGTACGTAATAATTAGTAGGCAATTTAGTAATTTCTCGTAGTATATGTTCTTTTAGAATCAACCTAGGTTATGCTCTTTATTGGGGACTTAGTTTTGTTTGAAAAACACTTCATAACCTAAATTAAGTTTAATTCTTTAAGTGCATGAACTTGTTCATTTTGACTCCCAAGTTGTCCACATTTGAGGCTAGTTTTTTTCACAATTTATCAATAAGTAACAAAAGGTGTTTCCATTATTCCATATATTACGGGATGACCTTGAGACCTTTCTACTCCAAATGAGGCGTGTGTCAAGGCACAATAATCGGTCTCGACTCTTAGGCTATTATTTGCAATGGTCATGGCTACATAGAGACTTTAGTCTCATTTTCCAATGCTTGTACTTCTTCCATAGTCTTTCTTTTAATACTTTCAAACTCCTTTCAGAGATTAAGAATCATAACCATCTTGTTGTGATGATTTTCCCAGAATTATTCTAGCCATCATGTGTGTGTGTGTTGTTCGTCATGTTCCAAGTTGAAACCATGCTATTGTTGGATAATTATTCCACTCGGCTTCACAATGGACACAAAAATGTTTTGGCCTCACAATAGATGCCACATTAGACTATGATGACTTTTGAAAGACCTTTTTTACTAAAGATTCTTGTTTTGGGCATTGCTCCAACTTCAAACCCTATGAATTTCTTCACTCGTATCTACTAAGATGCGAGAAGGTGCTAGGAAAGACATTTGACATTAGGGGTATCAAAGTAAGTCAACCTAGCACACATGAGTTGACTCAACTAGGCTTAGTTTTTTGTGAACCAAAACTTTTGTAACACAACTTGACCTACCACGAATTGGTGAGTTAACCCATGTAAGTTTGTTTTGTATTTTTAATTTATTTTATATATTTATTACAGTACAATCAAAGTCGATTGACTTGACATATTGTTTTATAGCATTATCTTATAGTATTAATAATCAAAGTGTTGGCCTTTTTACAAAACATTACTATAAAGATAGTAGTTGAAAATTAAAGTGACAACTTACATAACTTGGCAAACAAATAAATTAAACATCTAAACTATTAAAACGTTATTGGACATCATTCTAGCATTTAAAAAGATCAAATTTTCAACCTACATAATAAGTAGTAAATAGTTATAATGAATTTTTTTTTTTAAAAATCGTAAAAGAAACACTAAAGGACTATTGTTGGTGTGTTACGAGTCAATTGACCTTTAACCCAGCTTAAACCCATTTAATCCAACGTCTCAAATCCATGGTGATCGAAGGAAGGTCAAGGGTTGAAGCTCATTTTGAAATATTTATTTAACACTGAAACACATTTTATGATAACTAATAAATGCATAATTAATGAAAAATGTATACATTGGAATCCATGCCTATTTATCATAGTTTTACTAAATTTTTGGTTTGTGTGGGACTCAAAATGTGCATGTGTGTTCCAGGTTAAACTTCTGCAACCATTAGTATGAGTTGTGCAACCATGTTATTGATTTTCACCGAGCCTTTAGGGTTATGGTTAGGGCATTGGTTGAACTACTTGAGCTTGAACTTGCTTCAATAGATTCCTTCTTATTGAAAATCCCCGGCCTTTTTGGTTCATCCAAATCCATCTCACTTCCCAACATTAAAACCACTGAACTCATTGTAGGCCTATCCTCTGGGTATTGTTGAACACACAATAGCCCAATATGGATGCAACGTAACAATTCAGATTCAATGCATGAACTCTCAATGTTTGGGTCAATTATTTCTGAAGTCTTTCCAAATTTCCACAATGTCCATGCCTACATACAAACAACAAAATTTTTACAATGAAAAACAAAAATCATATAAGATGGACAAAATAATAATATCAAAGTGCTTACATGATCAACAAGGTTATATTGCTTTCCATGATATGATCCTCTATTTTTCCTCCCACATATTATCTCCAACAATATAACACCAAAGCTGAATACATCAGATTTTATAGAAAACTGACCATCAATAGCATATTCGGGTGCCATGTACCCACTGAAATAAACCATTGAAGAAAGATCAAATTTACATGATTTGTCTGTAAATGGAAAAGGTTTTGAAACATTTAAACACTCACAATGTTCCAACTATCATATTTGTGTTTCCTTCAATCTCCTCTTTTCCAACAGTTTTAGCCAATCCAAAATCTGATATTTTTGGATTGAAATCTTCATCTAGAAGAACATTACTCCCTTTGAGGTCTCTATGGACAATCCTTAGTCGAGAATCTTCATGAAGATACATAAGTCCTCTTGCAAGTCCACAAATTATGTGGAAACGCTTTTTCCAGTCAAGTAGTTTACCTTTTGTGTGATCTGTGTTTCACAACAAATCTTTCATTAAAAAAATGAATATTCATGCTTGAGAAGCTTCTATCTATTAATATAGTTATAAAACACTAGTGAGTACTAAAGTAAGAGATCCTGATACTCTATACCAAAAATGAAGTAATCTAGGCTGCCGTTGGACATATATTCATAAACCAATATTTTTTCTTGGTTTTGAATGCAACAGCCTAAAAGTTTTACAAGATTCCTGTGCTGAAGTTTTGCAATCAGTTTAACTTCATTTACAAACTCGGTTATTCCTTGTCCTGAATTTTGTGAAAGTCTCTTTACAGCAATTTCTAGTCCACTGAATAATTTTCCCTGCAAGCCGCATTCATGTGAGTATAAACTCGTTATATATAACATTAATAATTAATAATTCTATAATAGCAATGGATTATTGAAATTCGAAAAAAGAAAACATTGGATTACCCAATATACAGGTCCAAAACCACCTTCTCCAATCCGATTCATCTCTGAGAAATTATCAGTAGCAGCTGTAATTGTTGACAAATCAAACAATGGTAGATCCAAATCATCCACACATGATTCAAAGATATTTTCTGACTTCTCTGAAAATGAGTATAATTAATTAGAAATCTATGGAAGTAAACTTAAACTAGTTAAAATAGATATTGTATTATGCAGAAAAAGAAATTGTTCGGATAAAAAGAAATGACAGTGTTGTGTTTTTTCTGTTTTACTCATACAAGTTATTAAATTCAACAACTATTAAACGTAACAAAAGTGGTTGACCATGCTGATGGATCATCAAACAAAATATTCAAATGATAGTTATTGTTAGCATTTTGGTAGAGTTGAAATTATTGCACATGGCTATTGAATTTAACATTAATACTGCTAAAATAACAATGTTAATAAAGTGTGCTAAAGAGAATGCTTTTATTAAGAATTAAAGTTGAACACCTACCATGGAGTTCAGGTATCACCTGTGTCTGTCTCTTTAATTAAATTTATCAGATATTTTAATTCAGTGGGTTCAGTTTTACTTTCTCATTTTAGACATTTCCTGCTTCATCAAATCCAGTACAAGGAATTATTCAGCTCATTTTTCAGTTAAGAGAAAAGGAAAAATACTTTACCGTTCTTCTTCCTCCGGAATCTGCAGATGAAATAAATACCAAGTAAAAGCATCCCTGAAGCCACAGGGATGCTGGTTACAAGTTTTATTGTGGACTTCCTCCGCCTGTTGATAGCATCTTCTTGGCGGTTGAATTTGACCAAACAAAATAACAAAGGATAAATTCCTTTTTGAAGATCCAAACATCAATTCCGAAAGACAAGACTGAAACTGTGATTAGAAAAACAAGAAAAGGTGTAGCTGGAAAAGTTAACGAAGCAGTTACCTAATTCTGATTTTGGCAGCCGGATATATAAAGCCTGCCCATATGTAGCATTTGAATACTGTATGATGTCAATTAGATCACCAAACCACATCACACAACCACTTCCTGATCCACTAATATTATAATTTGTATATGCCATGCAGGAACAATCATTCAAGCACTTGCTTCTGCATTGCGCTAGATCAATACTCTGATCCACAGAGGTATGTTCAGTATCCGGAACTTTCAAGCCTTCGACAGGGACAAACCCATCATTCTTGCAATTCAAAGCATGTTTAAGGACACATCCTTGAGACCAGTCCGTTGTGCTCCAGTTTTCTCGAGACTTAGGCTCGAACCCTTTCAAACATTCACACATTGGTGATGCAGAAGGGGCGCAATATGCATTGGCTCCACATACGCCATAATGGTCACAGAGCTCCGCTGGTATGGTTAAATAAGGTGACCATGATTTAGTATCCTCTAACCACACATAACGAGGACGCTCTTCCGAGGTTTGGTTAAGGACCACAATTGTTGTTAAACTAGTATTCACCAGTGTCCATGTGTAATAAACCTCTTCCTTGTTGGACACAAACTCATAATTGTAAACCTTATTAGGCCTCAGATTTGGCCGGCCACTGAAGCGCAATCCATTCCATGGTCCAGTTCTGCAGAACTTTTTGGTTCCCTTCATGATATAGGTATCAGGATAAGGATATAGTTTAATGCCCCATGACAAATCTCCTGGTGTTGGATCATCATAACTCTTCCAAGATACGATACGAATACTAAAATTTCTTTTGATGTCCCATCCAATCTTCATTCCAGCAACCATTGTATTAGAAGGGTAATCAAAACTTTGCCACAAGTATTCCTCTGTATTTGCTGCACTCTGATCTCTTATTACAAGATTACCAGAATCCAAAAGTACTGCT
>Ga0099822_1012758_pt1 | contig 9981 bp, 6 predicted proteins | sample CowpeawhiteBW_FD_76839 | JGI IMG/M metagenome (GOLD analysis project Ga0099822, IMG submission 76839) | Root nodule microbial communities of legume samples collected from California USA - Cow pea white BW | ecosystem: Host-associated > Plants > Roots > Nodule | place: USA: California | collected... | reverse complement strand
GCTCTTCCCCTCTTTTGATACACCTTTGCAGTGGCTTTTCCCCTAAAGTCCCTTTTTTTTCTGTTCCTGTGGTTTTGTTCTCATGTGAACATGCTTCAGGGGGTTTTTTTCTGGGAAAAATTTTTTTTTTTTTTTTTTTTTTAAATTTGCTAATATTATTTTTTCTGTTATGTCTATACAGAAGGTATTATAAATTAAAAGGCAGTGGAAGGTGTGATGATAGTAGCATTGCTCCTCCTTGCATTGGGTAAACAGTTACACACTGTGTGTCTTGTACTGGTTTCTTTTCAGTTAACTCACTGCTCATTCTTGCCATTAAATTGGATTCATACTTAAATATGGAAAGAATTTGTTTTGCAGTTGGGTGGAAATGATGGCACCAGTATTTTCTAAGAAGTCTTGGCAATGTGTATGGCATTTAATCCAGGTATGGATACTAAAACTAAGCAAATTTGGTACTGAATCTTATTGTGAAGACCATAAAGAACTCTTTATGCTTGGGAGCATTATATGACCTGATAGCACAGATTTTTTAATCAACTTTTAAAATTCTGAAGAATTATTTCTGTCTGAGAACATTATATAACATGCCAGCACAGTTTTTTAATTTTTTTTTTTAAATACCCAACTTTATATATAGTAGGAGATTTATTGCTATTATTTTGTTCAGTAGTGCGTATTCAATTTTTGAATTCAGATTGGTTTCTTCTTTTACGGTAATGTATTGATATTCATGCAATCGTCTTTCTACCTACAGAATGACTTAATCCATGCCTGGGGCCTGGATAGGCAGCTTGGCTATTGTGCACAGGTAACTTGGTTGCTCCAGATCAGCATATTCATATCATTCGAAATCCTTTTTATTCATCTCTCAGCCATATTTCAGGGTGATCGAATGAAAAATGTTGGTGTTGTTGATTCTGAGTACATAGTTCATCTGGGCCTGCCTACTCTTGGGGGCCCAAATGGCAATGAGGCAAGTGATTTCATTTCTACACGTACTGTAACTTCATGATAAGGGTCGCACAGTTTTCTATCTTGTCTGAATTTAAGCAGATTCTATATGAACTTGGCCTTGTTAAAAAATTGTATGCTTGAATACTTTTAGTTCAAGTTGACAACATATTAAAATCAGGTATATCTACCTGTGATTAGATTTTACTGGCAGTCTAATGATTAATAAGGGTCTTTGTCCTTTGAATTGCAGGCACCATCAGACTCCCCTGGAGGTAATGCTAGAGGCAGAGTAAGTAACATAGTTGTACAATAGAATAGAATAATGAAGAATTTATGGACCTTTAGCTCCATTTACTGCCCTTATTTGACAAAGCAACATGCTACATGCAGGTTAGGATGCAATCATACATTGAAATGCAGGTTTTCGGTAAAAGATGGAGAGATGCAGCAAAGAAAGACAAATGTTGGATTGATCCATATCAACAACAGGCAAACCTGACAAACCATTAACTGATTGAATGCCAAGTCCAGTGTCCATGTGCATATTCACGTTTGAAATTCACACGTCACATCTTGCATCCGTAAGAGTTTGCAGGAATTCTTGTCTCAAATTTCCTTTGTGTATAGGGTGTGGTATACAGGTGTTCATATTGCATAGTTTATTTTATTCTTTTTCAAGGATGGTCAATGTAAAAAATGAAGTACACCCCTTTTTGTTCTGGAAAGGGTGATTCAGAATGTAAAAGTTACATTTTGGACTTTGTTTTTCCAGGGATGCTGCAACTTGTGAGCTTTTTCCTAAATGTATGTTTTTTGTGCCTTTCCTTTGAGAACTGGTGCTACAACTTGGATGCGTTAAAACAATAACATTGGAGAAGTTAGCTAGACAAAGCTTAAAAATTTTAATGTAGAATTTGCTAAAAAAGAGTCCCAGTAGAAGTGTTAGTTTGTTCAGATTAACTTTCAAGCAACATATTTAACACTCTATGACTTTATTTGTTGTTTAGGCCCTTGTCTAAAAAAAAGGAAAGTTCCTTGTTAAAGAGATCTATAAATCCAAGTGTATAATATATGAAAATTAAATCTTATAATTACATACAAAAATAATATTGCATAGTATATATTAATATTATAATGTTAAAATGCTTATAATATATTTGTTATTTAATAAATATGTAAATTAACAACACTGATTAATATATATTTAACTTATATATCATTACCTTCATTATCATATATAAATAATAATATAAAATAATTTTATTAATGAATAATAAAAACAAGCAATCGTTAAAAGAAAATATTATAGAAAAAAAAGGTGCAAGTTAAAAAAAAAAAGAAAAAAAAAAAAAAAAAAAAAATTAAAAAAAAAAGTGGAAATTAAAAAAAAAAAAAAAAAAGAGATAGAGAAAAAGAGAAAGTGTTCCCAAATGTTAAAGGGTTAGTTAGGGTTTAGCTTAGCGCTGTTGGTGTGGGAGGAGTGAAAGAAACACTGCGCAGAGATTCAGTTCGCATTCCATTTCCATATCAATATGTCGCTTCACCGCCTGCTCCTACGCCGCCTGTCATCTATCGCTGCCTCTCGGCCCATCTTCTCTCTCATCCAAACCCGTTCCTACGCCTTTTCCTCCGCCGAAGAAGCTGCGGCCGAGCGCCGGCGACGGAAGCGGCGTCTGCGCATCGAGCCTCCCCTGAATGCTATTCGTCCTCCGCCGCAGCAGGGCCCTCCGCGCGACCCGAACGCTCCTCGCCTCCCAGACTCCACTTCGGCGCTCGTGGGCCCCCGGTTGAGCCTCCACAACCGCGTGCAGTCCCTCATCCGCGCGGGCGACCTCGAGGCGGCATCCGCCATCGCCCGACACGCGGTGTTCTCGGTGACACGGCCTACCGTTTTCACCTGTAACGCCATCATCGCTGCCATGTACCGGTCGAAGCGGTACGAGGAGGCTATTGCCCTCTTCCACTTCTTCTTCAACCAATTCAACATCGTCCCCAACATCGTCTCTTACAACAACGTGATCAACACCCACTGCGACGAGGGTCGTGTCGACGTGGCCCTTGAAGTCTATCGCCACGTCCTCGCCAACGCTCCTTTCAGTCCCTCTCCCGTCACCTATCGCCATCTCACCAAAGGTTTGATCCAAGCCGGTCGCATTTCCGAAGCCGTCGACCTCTTGCGCGAGATGCTCACTAAGGGCCACGGCGCCGATTCCCTCGTCTACAACAACCTCATTTCAGGCTTTCTCGAACTGGAGAATTTGGAGAAGGCAAATGAGCTCTTCGACGAGCTTAAGGAGCGCTGCCTGGTGTATGACGGGGTTGTGAATTCCACTTTCATGGAATGGTTCTTCAAAAAGGGTAGGGATAAGGAAGCCATGGAGTCCTACAGGTCCTTGTTGGAGCGCCAGTTTAGGATGACCCCTGCCACTTGCAATGTTTTGTTGGAGTGTTTGCTCAAGCATGCCAGGAAAACTGAGGCTTGGGCCTTGTTTGATCATATGCTCGACAATCACACTCCTCCCAATTTCCAAGCTGTTAACTCTGATACCTTCAATATTATGGTCAATGAGTGCTTTAAGCTCGAAAACTTTGAGGAGGCCCTTGCAACTTTTAAGAAGGTTGGTACTAAACCTAATTCTAAGCCCTTTGCCATGGACGTTGCAGGCTACAATAATATCATTGCTAGGTTTTGTGAGAATGGGATGCTTTCCCAAGCTGAGACCCTGTTTGAAGAACTGTGCTCCAAGTCTTTGAGCCCCGATGTTCCTACTCACAGAACTTTGATTGAAGCGTACTTGAGAATGGAGAGGATCGATGATGCTCTCAGAGTGTTCAACAGAATGGCGGATGCTGGTCTTAGGGTAGTTGCTGGTTTTGGTAACACGGTTTTTGATAAATTGATTAAGAATGGTAAGGCCAGTGAATGTGCTCAGATTTTGAGTAAATTAGGAGAGAAAGATCCCAAACCAGACCCCACTTGCTATGAGGTTGTAATCAAGGGACTTTGTGCTCATGGGTTATTGGACAAAAGCGTAGAGCTGCTGGATGAGGTTATGAGGTATGGTGTTGGGGTTACTTCTGCCTTGCGGGAATCTGTTACCGAGGTTTTTAAGGAAGCAGGGAGAGGTGACGAGATTGAAAGGCTGCTAGATATCAACAGATTTGCATATACTCCTCGTCCATCCCCTCCAAGACCTGCTTACCGTGGACCACCGGTCAGGTCGCCCTCGGAAATGGCAGGGGCGCCACATAACCCACATTCTGGCCCTCCCACCACACAAATGGCAGCTCAACTGCACCCACCACCACCTTTTCAGATGTCAGGAGCTACACTTAAACCTTCTGGGTTTCCAACACAAAGGGCGCCACAGAGTCCAACACCTCCTTCTCCTCAAATGACTGGAGCACATTATCCACCTTCTGGGTTTCAATTGCCACGTTCTCAAATGGCCGGAGCACCACATAACTCACCTTATGTGGCTCCACATCAAGTGTCGGGACACGAACGCCCGCCAATGCATCAACCTTCATGGAGATTTTCTCCTCCAATGACTGGGCCTCACACGACAGCACCTGGACCTTCACCTCATATGCCAGGACAACCTCACCACCCTACTACATCCGAACTTCCTTCTCAAACGAACAGGGCAGCCCCGCAAATGACAGCCCAGCATTATACACCACCTCAAATGGCAGGATATCATCCTTATGGAACACGACATGGGATCCAACAAATGTCAGAACCACGATATCCATCGTCTGGAGTGTCCCCTCCGATGGTTGGACAACACCATCCACCAGCTGGTCCAGCTCCTCCGGTATCAGGGTCATATATTCCTTCATATGGAGCCTCACCTAAAATGTCACCGCCTTATCGTACAGCCCCAGGACCATCTTCTCACGTGACTGGACCGTATCACCCATCGTCAGGAGTAGGTTCTCAATTTGAGGAATCACATCAACAGCAATCAGAAGTCCCTGAACAGGTAGCAGTTTAAGTTTGGACTTAAAGTCAATTCTTAGATTCACCAAAAAGAAATAGTCAATTCTTAGTACTGCTGGTTCTCTCCTTAATCCAGGGAAGAGTTGCTGTATAGTTGCCATATCTTAATCCTCTGTGACAACGATTTCTGCTGTTTGGAATCATTATATTTATGAGTTTATAGAACGATCATACAAGAACTTATCTGTCACATGTAATCCCGTCTTTTATGACATGTCATTTTTAATTTATTCTTATAAATCAACCTTTAATATCACGCCGTGATATCTTTTTTTTTTTTTACTGCCGATGATATTCTTCCCCATTTAACTAGAAAGAAATTTCAAGTTTTTTGCATCAAGAGTTATATTTGGACTATGTACTAATATTAGCTTTAAGCTTATGCTGTGTTTGGAGAAAGCATTTGAGGAAGCATTTGAGGAGAATTTGAATTTCCTTATGATACAACACATCTTGTTGAGATATTGAATTTAAAGTGATCAGCATCTTATCGATATTTCTTCAGAATTAGAAATCGATTATAACCAAGTGAAATTTTAAAGGACCGTGACCTTTCGGTCGGTTACTCTCTCATTGCTTCAAGCTCATAAAAAATGTTGTTGAGACCATGTTATTTGTTCATTAGACCTTGTTTTTCTATAGGTTTAGACAAAGTTGAATTGAATCCATTATTGCAGATAAAAGGTTCATTTCTCAGTGTACTACTACAAATTTGTAAGGCTCTAAAATCCACTGTGGGGTGGGGGGGAAGGGACAGAATTTTCAGAAAGTTAGAATTGTACTACTTAAAATGGATATTACTTTACCAGCTGGATTTTTTTTGTAACAGTTTTATTTTGTCATTTTAGTTATCTGTTTAATTAATTTCAAATCTTTGAAAATTTTGATGTTTTTAATTAAGTTTTTTCATAATTTCTTCATTTTGAATTATTTTCGTTTAATTGAGTGATGATTGTTATCTTCATTGATAATTTAATTTACTTGTTTTTACCCATTAAGAAATATAGAGGTTTTTCATTAAGAAATGTTGAGGTTTTGTAAAGAATTGAGATTTTGTGGTTTATTTAAAACAATATTACAATTGATGTAAAATAAATAACAAGTCATGTGACTTTTTAGTTGAAAACAGGATATTCTTACATTTGTTGATGACTTTTATATTATTGTTTGCAACAATTAAGTGACTTTGTTGTCATAATATGTAGTGATGATGATAATTTTTTTCACCTAATATATTTTGAATGAAGGGTAATACAATTCGTTTATCGTTTTATATTAATTACAATATTATTTTATATTAACTACAACATTTTATATTTCTTAATATGTAAAAATAATTAAGATGACATGATAAAATAAAAGTAAAAGAAGTTAAATGATAAAAAAATTCAATAGAAAAGTATAAAATCTGTGTGTACTTGACTAGGGATGTCAACTGGGCGGGTACGGAACGGGTAGTAGCTTTCCCGTACCCTACCCGCTGGGTAAATGTTCGTCCCGTATCCGTACCCATATATGTCGGGTATCTGTTATGTGGGTACCTGCCTATTTTTTTCATATCCGCGGGTATCCACGAGTACCCGCAGATATTTACAAAATTATTTAAAAAATAAATATTTAATCATAAATTCTAATAAAATAAAATAAAATACATCACTGTCCAAATAATTATAAAAGTAAATATAAAATGACATTCAAAACACAATGAAAATCCTTTAATTAGTACTAGCGTAACACAAGTGTTATCGCATCTGTGTGTATGCAATATGTGTGATATTATATTAGTAGGCGATAATATTATAATGTTATTAAGTTAATATATATTAAAATTATATTTATTAAAAATAAAGTGAAATATATCAGAACAGCTAAAGGAATAATCATTGATAAATAAATAAGAAGAGAAGAACCAGATATCTGATTTTATAAAAAGTTTGTAAAAGTAACGGTCAATTTTTTAAAATTTAATAAATTATTGTATTTAAAGGATAAAATCGATATTTTGAAAAGTGGACACAAAAAGGAAAATCCCCTTTATATATTGTTATAGATTTTGATCAAAAAGTCCCTTTCTCCAACGGATTCTTAAAAAATAAACAAATGATAAAACCTCAATTGTTACATGCCAAGTATTCTTATTTTGATTCCATCACTGACAACAAGCAAACCATAAACGTCATTGTCTATATAGGATGTATATGTCCAAAGAATGTCAAGGGGTGTACTTGGAAGAAAATAACGTACCAATACTTGAAGTTTGAAAAAATGAAGACAGAAGACAAAATATGCAACTTAGAAAAAATTAGACTAAAATGTTTTTTAATATATATATATATATATATATATATATATATATATATATGGGTACTTTTGTGAATTAAAGTTTAGCGGGTACGGTATCCACGGGTATGGATACTATGATACCCGTACTCGCCCCGTTAACATGCGGGTATCAAAAATACTCGTACCCGCAGGTAGCGAGTATTATTTTTAATAGTTGTTTCCTACCCGCTACGAATTTTATCCGCGGATATCTGCAGGTACGAATTTTTTTGACATCTCTATACTTGATCAATAAATATTCATTAAAAAAATTCTAAATTTATAACAAATTTAAAACTTAAGTCTAAATTTCACTTTTATCAATTATCGTAATTACCATTTAATATTAAATAAACAAATTATTATCTATTACTAGCAAAAACAATTTTGTTGTCGTGCATTTACATTTTTTAATTTTATAAAAGTTAAAGTTAAAAGATCAATAAAATATATATAATTAATTTTTAAAATAGTTGATAAATATAATATTAAAAAATAAAATATATAGGCAAAAGATGTTTTTAAAATAACTATTAAAAATAAAAAAGAATTTTAAAATAACAATTAAAAATAAATTATTTATAAAATAATTATCTTTTAAAATAATAATTATGAATAAAACTAAAATAATAAAAGGAGCACTTCTATATATATATATATATATTGTTATATATACTGTTTATCTTCATTTTTATTTAAATTCAAAAAGCTCAAACTAATATATATGTTCAGAAAAACTCATTTTGGAATTCTAGCAAAACATAATTTTTAACTTCCAAATTACGTCATAAGAAAACCAAAATGGAAAAGAAAAAAACAAAATAGAAATTTTATTCATACAAGTACGGGCTGGGCTAATGGGCCATGAGATGAAAAGATGATAAGACCGATGGAGCTTCTTTCTGCACCGTCAAATAAATTAATTTTCATTTTTTATTTTTTTATACCGTGCAATGAAAAAGTTAAAAAAGAAAAACTTCTGAAGATTTATTTATAACCCGTCTCAATATTTTTCACTTCATCGTATCCTCTTAATTTTTCACTTACTTTCATAAGCCAATGTTCTTATTTCTTGATAATCAGCAACTATAGTTCACTCCCTTATGCTCTTTTTTTTTTCTTTTTCTCAATCATCATCATAAATCATAAATCATGTAACATCCCAATTTCAGCAACTTAAAATTAATAAATTAGGATATTTCATCATAATATTCAAAACAGATATTCATTGTATAAAATATGTCATTACAGTCTTACAAAAGATAGGACTATAAAATATATCATTTGTACAAACCAGCTAAAACCAATCAAGCTCTATACACACGTTAACCACTTACTAAAACTCTTAGAAACCTTCCACTAACCTAACAGATGGTTTCTCATTCTCCAAAGGTGCCTCTAAACTTGCAATCTCATCTGCTACCACCGAATAGGTGATCATCGCAAAAGAAAGACAAAGAACAAAAGACACAAAGGGCAATGGTAAGATAGTTTATAAAAGAATAATCATATAACAGATAAACTTGTTACATTATAAAATAGCATATTTCAAGCATTCATAAAAGGAAATACCAAACATATAATTGCATACTCTCTAGACTCAATTATCCGAATTTATGCATTGACTCAAACAAAAGTGGATTGTGGCAAAGGCCCTGGCTCTACTTGGCCTAACAAAAAGTGGATTACGGCAAAGGCCCTGGCTCCACTCGGCCTAACTAACATGAATCAATTTCTTTTGGACATGGTAAGTTACTTATAGCATCGCCAGATTAGTGGTCCCACCCCTAATCCCGCCATAAGAACCTCCTTTAACTCCCACCACCTAGACCACGATACTCTATATGAGTTTGTAAACCTAGTAGAGTATAGGATAATTTTTGACCAACACATATCCATAGCCAATGCATAACAACCTAATAGTGAGGATTGCACTTCTTCCTTAGAAGCACAACCCTTATGCAACAAACAATTCAAATCAACTTTCTCACTCCATTCCATGAAGATCCACTTTCACTCTCTTACCATCTTCACATTTCCTCAGAATCCAACACTTCAAAACAAAGATGCAATCTAACTTTAACCATCTCATTCCACTGATTTTCTTTCATACTTATAACCTCATCACTTCTCTATAAAACATACCCACAAATCATACACAACTCAATCACCATATTCACATATCATATTTCATAATTTCATGTAATAAGCACTCTATAACATAAATGTTCAAGAACAACTAATAAAACTTCATAAACTACACATCACAATATTCATAAGTTTAAAGCACTCAATTAGCTCATAAAATTCAGATAACCTTCTTGGCGTTAATGCTTATATCAAACTTAATAACACCTCCATCTAAATACCTGCAAAAACATATTCATAACATACATCATATTCAAATAAAGGTCAGAACATAAATACAAAAACTGCTTGTTACCGTTAGTCCCTTAACATCAATGAACAATTATAAATGAGTATATATTATTAAGTCTATATATTCACAAAGATAGAACAGGTTGACAGCCAATCAAGTAATTGTCCAAAGTTCTCCATAATTGATAAGAACTACGTTTTATCACATTCAAGTAACTCTATATATAAAGGTATGGATATGAAGATCAATTTAAGATTTCATTTAATCCTCGAGAAAGTAAAATATTATTTTAAGTCGTGATCATAATTACAGTTAATAT
>Ga0099822_1012752_pt1 | contig 9984 bp, 5 predicted proteins | sample CowpeawhiteBW_FD_76839 | JGI IMG/M metagenome (GOLD analysis project Ga0099822, IMG submission 76839) | Root nodule microbial communities of legume samples collected from California USA - Cow pea white BW | ecosystem: Host-associated > Plants > Roots > Nodule | place: USA: California | collected... | reverse complement strand
TTTTTATAATAACTCTTTTTTTTTTTTTTTATATATATATTTATTTACATTTTCTTCTTTTTTTTTTGTATTTTTTTTATATATATATATATATATATATATATATATATATATATATATATATACATATATGCTTCTTCCATTAAATGCTAGTATCTTTATTTCTCTACTTAATGCTTGCTTTGATTTGGTCATTCATTGCATGATACTTGGTTCATTAGGTATTGGAAAATATCTTTTAAAACTTAGACTTGAAACAAGATACCTAATGAAACTTGTATCTAGGAATGAAGCTTGACCCATTAGTTGTCTTAAACCCTAGTTCATAAAGCGGGTTCACTTATTTGGGATTCAAGGGATTGACTCTTAATAAGAAAACCTATGATCATTCAGCTAAGGGATTAGAGTTTGAGTAAATTTGTGGGTTGACATTAGTATACTAATGGAGAAGAGTTTGAGTGTTTTAAATGCATGAGAGTGAAGTCAGTAAAATCTAACCCCAACAATATCAATCCATTTTATTTCTAGTCTTTTTCATTCTCTTAGTGTTTCAAATTTCAAACGTTCACCTTTTATCGTTAATGTTAATTTTATTTTCTAGCACAAAAGCTCAAGTTATGGAATTATTCCTTAGTCTTAATTAGTTATTAATTGCACGACTATTTGGTATTACACGAGTCTTTTAGGAAACGATATTCCGGTCTGACCAGTTATTACTTGTGTGATTTGGTATGCTTGCTAGGTGATAACAATATACTCAAATGTTAGGGTTGTGGCTTCGATTGTCTTAGAATTGAAGCCTAAAGTCCTCCCAAAATTTTAAAAATTCCATTATATTTTTGAATTTTTTTATCTTTATGTTAGAGAATAAGTTGTGGTTTTATAAAGAATCAAAGTTTATTCCTTTGCTAGAATTAATTTTTTAGAAATTTTACATCTTTACCAAAGGCATTTGCTTCATTGAACCGCTGTGAACTCCTTTGTTTTCCTCTGCTAATGTGAACGCCATTGTCATTCCTAGCCCTTTCTCCTTTGCCACTACGAATGCAAAAGCCACTCCATTCTCTTTCCCTCACGTTCTCTTCCCTTCCTTTGCCACTGCTCTATATCTTCCCTCGTTCTCTCATCCTTGAATTTTTATTTTCTTTTTTTTTCCTATCTTTTAAGGCTTGTTTCCTAACGCACACATTTTGTGTCTAGGTTCTTCACACGAGATGCATTGCTCCACTTCGTCATTGCCTAACTTGGTCAACACCAACGTCTTATCCTACCATTGCTCTACAATTGCGTAATGCGAATTTGCCACCACTACACTCCCTTCCCTTCCCTTGCCGCACATATATTGTTCTCATCTCCTCGCTGGTGCATTTAAAGAATCACAATATTTCAAATTATTTATATATTTAAATAATTTCAAATTATTTTGTTTTATTTCACATATAAGCTTTGGTTCCAAAAAAAGAAGTCTATCTATGAAGAATATGCTTCAGTTCAGAATTGAAATCTAAAGTCACTTTTTTTTTACTTGATTTGGATATGTTTCGGTTAGAGAAACAAAGTAAAAATTCGAAAATAACTCATGTCAAATCTCTTCCTGCACTATTGCTCTATTCTTGTAATGAATATTGATTTAATCAACATATACCTTTTATATAATATAAAATATATTTAAAAATCATTTTGTATTTTTGTATTTTTAAAACTTAACTTGTTAGGTTGATTAGGTCACCAAGATGAACCAACCATCTTGATACCATTTATTTTTTTTTTAAAGATTTATAAATAGAAATAAGTAAATATAATATGAATCCAAACCACATAAAAAATTATATCAATTTTAACATTTTTTTTCACTTTTATATAGTATTCAACCTTTTTGATATTCATTAAATATAAAACTTAAACTCACGGATTATGTTAAGCTGATTTGTACACGTGCTCACGGAGCATGTAGTATCCAACTTGAATTTGTGATCCTCAACCTCTGGAGCAATATCCCATATTATTTTTCCATTATTTTACAGACTAAATTTCAAATTGTGATACATGAAAATGGGAATAGTCGTGCCACATATATATTCGATTCAATCTTCAGACTGATCCACAAGAGTTACAAGACCTTGGAGAAATAAAAAAGGAAACCTTCATTACATTTACTTTTAGCTAGTGACAGAATAGGGGAAAAAGTGATGTGGGGAAGAAAAGGACTCATCAACAAACTTTAAAATTTCAACTCAATAAAAACACCTAACTGGAGTTGAATGATTCTGAAGTCATTTACAAGAAAAGAACTTTGATCCTCCCAAAAACAAATTTACACAAATGTTATTTCACACTGGGGGAAAAATAAAATTGCAAAAATCTTAACTATACTAATCTACTACTACTCATCCTCATCGATGCAAAGACTATATATCGATATAAGCCAAGCCAATGATGTTCAGAGTCGTGGTTTGGATCTTGAAATTGTGGACAAATTGAACCACCGATCTAGTCAAGTTGTGGTTGCTGAGAGTTCAAAAATCTTGAAGTTGCAGCTAAAATTGGTGTGGTGGTAAACTTTGGTTTAGAGCTTGAGGGATAAATCAAGGTGCTTCATTTCTTCTTGATTATTACTCTTCAAACGAGTTTCAGCACTGGCCACACATCCACCGATTTCCTTATTGGCTGAAGAATTGATGAGGGTGTTAGCCATTTCAAACCTACCAACACTTGTCTGTGATGCTGAAAATGCTGATTTTGTTCTGTGAAAATCAGGCACCGGTAGTTTTGCTATTCCAGGTTGTTGGTCAAAGATGGGTCTGGACCAACCATGGTGGTGTGAGTAAGAGTTTCCAAATCCACTCACATGATGATGATGATGAGAGGGCTTTTGGATCATGGAGTGTGCTTGAATTCCAAGAGGTCCTCCTCTAGTGTTGGAAGCACCATAAAGGGGTAGGGAGGCCATGCTTGCATAGTGGTTGTTATTATGCAGTAAGGGAAGGCCAAAGGCCATTATCTGTGATCCAAACCTGTGCCCTCTCTTTGCTATTGACCTCTCTCTCTTGTGTGCATTTTGGTGCCCACCAAGTGCTTGTGAACTGTAAAACTTTCTGTGGCAGTAGTTGCAAGAGAAGACTCTTGGCTCGGCAGCATCAGAAGCAAGAGGGGCTTCTGCAGAAGAATTGGCATCAATGGATGATGACCCCACATCCAAACAGGTTATGAGGTTCAGTTCTAGTCCTTCTGCACTGCAAGAATCATCACCTGAAACATTTAGATCCAATATAGTACCATGCTTTGACTCCTTGTTTTCTTCCTCTTCTTCCTCAACAGATACCTGTTTCTTCTCTTGTGGATGCTGCAGTGGAGTGCTTGGACTAGGAGGTGCCTCTGCACCACAAGAGGAGAAGAAGCTTGGTCTGTCACAAAAGTGTGCCTCTTTCTTGCTTCTTCCTTCCATTGCAGTTTCCAGAGTACTTTCCCACTCCCTTTGTTTGGTTGGTTAAGGAATTTTAATTTCTTGATTCTTCACACTATATGTGGATAAAAGTAGTATATATTGGAGAGAGACACTTGCTTTTTGCTTTTATTTTTTTATGTCTACACTGTCATGCACACTGCCCAATCCTATTTGGATTATAAATGTTCATACTATATATAATATAATAACACCAATATTAATTCCATCAATTATGATTTTCCTTTTTTATTTTCAATACTTGAACAAAACCAAGCACGCATCACTTAAATAAAGTAATCCCCCAAAACAGACAAATTCTTCGTTTTGATTATTGTCCAACATATGGATTTCAAATAAACATTACAACATATACAATGATGTTTCTACATCTATTTAGTATTTTTCATATCTCTTTCATCCTATTTCTCTCTGTATTTCTTATTATATCATGTTACTTGATACATCTTTCATTTTTGTTTTGTTTTGTTCTTCTTTTTGTCTTCTTTTCATCTCTCTTTTCTTCACCTCTTGCACTCAACAAGGGGGTCCACAAACATCATTTAATTTTTCTCACCATTATAAAATGAAGTGTTTGTGTTGTTAAAAGATAAAACGAGAAAAACTAACGTTACAATTTAAACATGTTTGCTATTATTAATTAAAAATTATTTTAAGACTAACTGAAAAGAGAAAGGAAAAAATAACATTACTCTGTAGTGGTTGTAGCATCGTTTTTCAGGAGGAAAATTGATAGGGTTTCTTCTTTTTCTGACTTTGTTTGAAAGTCCTGTGTACAACCCATGTGGTTGGATGTTTAGACTCACATCCAATTGTTCTGTACTTTAATACAGTAGGCCATGGCGTTGTGTGAAGAAATTATATCTGCTTTGAAGTGAACCTCTCCCAGTAGTACATGCTCATCACAAATTGGTTTTTCTTTTTATTATTTCAAAAAATTACTAAGAAATGAGTTTAAATTTAACTCTGTCGACAAAAGAGATACTAAACCCTAAATTTAACTCAGATAAGAATTTTCTTCGATAAATTAATTTTATAATTAATCGATATGAGATTTACATTATATTTTTTATTGTAGAAAAAGTTAGTCCGATGGACGTACATATATTAATGATCTAATGATAGTTGACATAATATGTTTAACAAATTTTATTAAAATAAATTTTAAAATTATATTAAAAATTGTAAAATAAGAATTGTACACATAAATTATATAATTGATGTTATTTTTAGTTGAATATCGAGACTATCCTCAATGTTGTTGAAAAGTATGTTGAGAAAATAATGTTGTGGTAACATGGTTTGTTGGTATATTTGAAAGCAGTGATGAGTTAGCGGTTGGAATTTGGGTTAGGGCAGAATAAGAAGATGAAGAAAATGAAGGAGCGATAGGATCACGCGCAGCTCTAAAGTACCTTAATCATATGATATCAAACTCATTTATATCCTCATTCACATAGGAGACAAAACCAAACATTGTCTTCATATTCCAAAGTCACCAAACAAAACTTTCGTAAGTACTTGAAAGTCCATCAACAAAGACACTGTGTCCCCCAGTTGTTGCAGGATTGTCCCTTTGTATATGTTTTTCCCTCCTTTTGCTTCTTATATTATCCCTTTTTCTATTTCTTGCCTCATCAATGAATTAGGTTATCCCCTTTCTATTTCTAGTTACAACTGATATATATACATTGCAATAAACAGTTTATAATAATTCATGCATTCATGTTATATATAGTTTTTTCATTAATTCTTATTTAAAAATATTGTTATATATATTGTAAAGTAGACGATATGGTACATTAATAACTGTCTTAAAATTATATTAACAATAAATGTTATCAAATATTTTAGACTCATAGTACATATAAACTAATTAACCTTAGACATTGTAACTTTTGTTTCAAACAAAGAGTTAGATCCGTTGAAATATTCGGATTTTTTATGAAAATAATTTTTTTAACGTACTTTATTTATTTCTCAATCGATGAAATACAACTTCGTGACACTAATTAACGTAAAAACGTAAAAAAATTAAGTTGTGAAATTACATATTTCTTTCTAGCTTTTTTACGTAAATGGTGCAATTCGAATCTTTTATTACAAAAATGGAGAAATCTACATAAATATTGCAGATCTGAGGAAGTCATGGTAAATTAGCACAAGTTCGTAACAAAGTAGTATACGCAGAACACAACTTTTATTAATTGAAGTGAAATCGTGACACGTAAAGGCAACTTTGGTGTTGACAAACTTAAAAAAATTATCATTTTTACTTTAATTATTTTTTTCTTTTTGCAAATTAAAATCGTTACTAATGACACGACTTTAGCAGATAATAAGTTTATTAATCTTCCTTAATTTTGAATTCGAATTGTGAAGAATAATTTTTAACATAACCTAGTATTTTTGTTTTTCTGCCATGGTCCCCATGAAATAAAATAATTTGAAGGTGTGCAAGAGAAATGGTATGTGATGAGTCGTATAGAGGCAGAAGAGACAAAATGGCCGACAATTAAAAGAGGAAGTTGATGTGGAGTTGCTCTAATGCCCTTGATAGTGGTATTTAGGATGAAGTTAATTATTAGAATTAATATTAATATTATAATTATGGCGGATCTAATCTCTAAGTTAAAGTATTGGATTAGGTAGATAAATTTGGCTTTAGCAGAGGCATATATAAGAGTAATTATTGTTACCATATTCGCAAGTAATTTTTGGCAACTTTGGTTAAGAAAAGTGGTAACCCCACCTTAAAGGGGCAATGAGTGAGTTTGGGAAATTAAAAGAGAGTAATCCCATTGGGTAAACAACTCAATGACTTCATGTTAGTATATTGTTAGTTGTCTAATCAATGCATACAACCAAATCTCTTTATGAGATCTCTCTGTCTCTTTAAACAGGTCCACATTTGAAAGCTCTTCACAAAACAAAATCACAAACTTTCAATCCATCCATAAAAATAAATAAATATCTTTAGGATCCACGTGAAAGTACCACAATCAACACATTTTCTCTTCTTCTTTATGCTTTCGATTGGATTCGATGGATTTTTAGGTAAAAAAGACATTTGACTATGTGATTTGATTTTTTTTATCTTATCGTTCTTTCCATTCATTTTTAAATTCAAATGTGATTTGATTTTCACTGTCTTTTCTTACTATGCTTTGTTATATTTAAGGACATACTTGAAATTCAGAATGATGCTAAAAGCTACATAAAGATGTATTGTATTTTTTTTTCTAAAGGAAGTATAAATTTCTATAGTTTAGTTGGACTTGTACCCTAAACCCTAATGTATAAATACAGTACATAAAGATGTATTGTATTTTTGGTTGTAAATTATTTTTAAAAATTGTGTTTTGTTTTTAAATTAAAGTATATACTTATTTTGTTTCTCTACTTATGAAGTCTAATAATGGTATGTAGAGTGGTTTTTTCACAGTAAATTATATTATAGCCTCTAGATATCATTTTTAGAAAATGAAGAGATGAAATAAAATATAGCTTAATTTAAAACTAAAACACAATTTTCAAAAATAATTTGGAATAAAAAATATATTTAACTCTTTATTTTATGTTTTTTAGATTTTGTATACGAATTGGTACACTCTTGAGTGCTTCATCAATTTATATACTCCTTATCACAGATAAAAAAAACTTGAAATTTAGAATAATTTCAATAAATATTATGATTTAAAGTATTGATAATCCCAAAAGCATAATTTATAATTGAGTTTGAAACAGAAAATAAATATAGGACACCCAGAATAAGTTGTAAATTAACTAATTTGTTCTCTTGCATTTTATTTCGTATTTTTTTTTCAAAGCAAGTGATATTATTTAGTAAAGTTATTTGCTAAAGTATAGATGATACTTTTAACTGAAATTATATTTATTGGGATCATTTGAAAAAGAAAACATTATTTGTAGGTATTACTTTTTCTTGCGTATTACTCATATTTTTATGATTGATTTTAAAAATTAAGTTTTTAAAACAATACTTCAATAAAAAAAATTATAATTCTATTTTTATAGTTTACATTAAATTTAAGGAGTTCATATAGGCACTCATGTTTCTACTAGAATATATTGTTTTGTAGCCAAATGGAATAAAAGATATTGAAATAAGAGGTATAATAAGTAGGTACAATATATTAGGTGTGTATGTAGTTAGTAAAATGAAATAAAGAATGATGTTTAAAAGGATGTTTTTTCTTTCTCTGGACACAAAGATGATGCTGATAATGACAAAGGGAAACATGGTTGGCTGGGCCTTGATTGTCACGTAAACGAGTCATCAATAACCCTAACATGCCTTTCACTTTGTCACTCTGAGATGCTTTTTTCCTTTCAAAAACCACTTTCTAAACCTTACTTTCTTTAATTTTGTGCATCATCTCTTACTCAGTCCCTTCACACTCATCCAAAAAGTCATTTTCCCAAACCCCAGTTTGCTTTTCTGTGCATGCAAGTTGTGTGCTACTTATCATCACATCAATGAATCAATGGATACCAATTGCTGGAGCAGTAATTTCAAGTTCAAGTTCAAGATACATACGTTTCTTTAAACAAACTTCTCCACAAATCCTTCTTAAAAGATAAAATCAATTTCTGCATAAGGAGGTTCAAAATTGCAACCCTAATTAAGGTTAGCTTGAAATATTCAATACACAATGTTTGTTACTTTGACTCTTGTGACTACTAGAAAACATATATATGGTTGTTTGAGTTGAATTTGAATGATTGGGTGTTATCTTTGGAAGTAAACATTTGTTGATTGATCTTGCTCTAGAATGGACTTGCAAGCATCCTTTAACCCCAAATATTTTGCTGCAAAATAATGTTTTCATAAAAAAGTTGTCTGCTATGTTTGAGTATACAACAGTGAAATGCTATTGTTGATGGAAGCTGGAAAGGACAAATTTAAGGTGGTGGTTGACTATGTGGATGATGAATTTGGCTCATGTGAGTATGTGACATCCACTTGCCTTTATTTATGGGATATTATTGGTTTCTCTTTTTTCTTTTCTTTTTCCTCTCAATTTTTTTTATGTTGACTAGAAAAATGAAAGAGAGTGTCAGCAAAAGAAAAAAAAAGGTAAAAGTATGTGAAAAAATTGTTATTTTAATGGGAAAAATTTATACCAAATGCAAGTATTACAATAAGAACACTTAAATATAATTAAATATAATAGTAGAACGCTCACATTAATTTTCTTTATCAACAGATAAGAATTATAAGGATTTGAGATACTTCAATTCATTACAAGACAAATTTGAATTACTTACGAATAATTACCCATAAAAAAATTAATCTGTAAATTTTTGTTACTTATGAGATTACTCATTAATTTAATTAATAGTAATAAAATATAAAAAATAATCAAAACTAGTTACATAATAAACTTATCTAGGGGAAGAAAAGCATGGGAAAAGAAAATTCATGGATAAAACTAATTAATCAATGATAAAATAAAAATAAATTAAATTAAATTAAAAAAAAATGTTAATATTCTTTTCCCTAAAATCCATCACATGCTCATGCTCTAAAATTTTTCTAAACATTTTCTCTGAACACTTCCCTCCAATCTTTCAAAATCTCCCAAATCCTCCTATGATTCTAAAGTGAAATATAATGGTGAGCTAAATTTGTGAAAAATGAGAACATTTTACCTAACTTTGTTTACAATATATTTGGATGGGTCACTTATTTAACTTTTTGAATATAAGATTGCGTTTCAATTTCATTTGTAATTTGGATAGTGTTCTATTCATTTTGGCATGTTATCTTTTATTTTTTTTCAGTGTTCTAGATTGATTGCATTTTGGCATTATCTTCCATTTTTTTACCTTTGATTATGTTTGATTTGGATAGTATTTAAAATTAATTTTGAATTGTTTAAAGATTCAATAATATTGTGTTCAATGCTATTTGAATATTAAAATGATTGCAGCTTTTAAGCATTATACATTCAATGATAATACACAATATATAGGTTTCTGAACAAATGCATTAATAACCCACATATTTAAACTGATCAGTAATTTTACCTTAGTTGTAAAAAATTATTCATAGACTGTTTGTAGTGGAAATTATCCAATGATAATGATTTGTCAACATTACCTAAGTCATGGGAAATTATTCACGGAAGGTGGTTGTATGTGTTATCCACTAATTTTAAGTGATAGAAAATTACCCACAGATGGGGTCCGTATGTATTTTTCACAGATTAACATTTTTCGTGGACCAAAAATCTATCAAAATTTATCGACGCCACTATTACATATGTGTAGATTTTGAGTCGTGGGTAATCCGTGAGTAATATCGGATTACCCACAAATATTTGTCATTATCCACTGATTTTTCTCATCGATAATATCTATTTTTTTGTAGTATTATATATATATATATATATATATATATATATATATATATATATATATATATATATATATATATATATATATATATATATATATATATTTTTTATATATTATTATTTATTTTTTATTTTATA
>Ga0099822_1012750_pt1 | contig 9985 bp, 3 predicted proteins | sample CowpeawhiteBW_FD_76839 | JGI IMG/M metagenome (GOLD analysis project Ga0099822, IMG submission 76839) | Root nodule microbial communities of legume samples collected from California USA - Cow pea white BW | ecosystem: Host-associated > Plants > Roots > Nodule | place: USA: California | collected... | reverse complement strand
TAAAAAAAAAAAAAATTATTTTAATAATAAAAAAAAAAAAAAAAAAAAAAAAAATATTATAAAATTTAAAAAATATATAAAAAAAAAAAAATATATATATATATATATATATATATATATATATATATATATATATTAAAGTTAAATCACTAAAAGTATAATTAAATCAAATAATTTAATTGAATTTAATGGATCTATTTGAGCTTTTGCAATCCAATATTAGGTTAAAAGATAGTAAAAATGATGATTTTTGTCTAACAAGAAAGCAAATGTGAGTATCAACAAAATACACAATCCACTGATGTTAGGTGTGTGTATCACATGAAGGAAATCACAAATATCAAACGTGAGTATCAACAAAATACACAATAATATTATAATATACCACTCAAAATAAAATCACAAATAGCAAAATATTAAACTAATAATAATTTAAATTTAGACATATATTTTTCATGTATCGAATTTCAATCTAGGTAGAATGGTGTAAATAAGATTTTTGATAATAATATTAAATTATTATATTATAGTAAATGAAATGTCCTTATACCATTACAGTAATAAAATTACAGTTATGAGAATGAGTTAACAAAAAATTAATAAAAATATAAAAAATCATCAAAACATTATTCTACATGAAGCAACAAATAAAAATATTAAAAAGAAGTAAAAATGATTAAATGTATCTTATAAACTATTTGATACACTATTAAAAAAAAATAGAACGGACCCCGAAGATATGATAAAAATCTTTAGACATCAAATTAGTTAAAATGTTGAGAGATACTATTTTTTTTTAATGAAATAGTTATTCAAATGAAACAAAAATTAAGGACAAAAAAGAATAAACAAGATAAACTTTTTTATACTACTTAGTAAATGAAGAGTTTATGCATTTCACTCTTAAAATTTAGAGTCAAACATTTTCATATGAAAAAATAAACAATAAATAATCAAATATAAAACCTAAAAAAATTTTGATTCACAAAAATTGATAATACACCCTCTAAACATAAGTCTATAAAGAAAATAATGTGTAATCAATGTTCTAACAAGAGAAAAAATATATTACCGATGTGAGTGAATTTTGTGGATATAAAACAACCCAAATAATTATAAAATGAGAGAAAAAAATGTGTATTAAAAGAAATTTCTATCAAAGATTAATTTGCTAAATTTATGGTAAACTTTTGGTTCATTCCAAGCCGAGTTATTTTCGGTTTCCATTTACAAATAATGTTAATCTTTCACTAAGAAGTTTTACAATCAATTTTGTGCATAGAATAATAAATTCATATAAAATAGCTTAAATTTAATGGTCATTTTTGCATGAGAGGATTTCTATTTATATACATATTGTAAACAATAGTTGGAGCTCGCATACAAAACCCATATTCTTGTGGCCAGCTTAATCAAATTATGATTATCTTTTGTTTGATATCTTGTAACACTAAACCTACTATATATAGAACACCTTTTCTTTGAAAAATCCTTTTATAATATTTGACAATACCATACATTTTCAAGAAGGGTTGATCAATTTTATCAAAATATGCATAAAAAGTCGCGAGTCAATATATATGAAAAATAGCTAATTAACAATTCAAAATTCCATCTTAGTACGTTAGAAGTAGATTTTAAACTTAATTCGATTCCACAAAATTGACTTGTGAGTAAAGTGAGATTTGCATTTTATCTATATATTGTGAATTGACCTTATCTCTCGTCGATGTAAAACTTCTAATACACCTACCATACTAAGGTATATCATCTCATACGTAGAATTAGAAATTAATAAGTGATCCGTTAACGGCTCGATATCAGGTGAAACAAAATGTCCAAAAAAAGCTGGTTAGAATAATTTCTAACTTGGTTCTAATATATATTAATATATATTAGAAGTCATTTACTCTTTTATTGACCTTATCTAATCTCTTTCAACTTCTTATATATTCATTATATTCTTTATCATTTAAACTGCTTATTATATAAAAAACATTACATAAATATTTAAATGTATATTTTACAAAGTACGTGTCAAATAATAACTATTATTTTATATTATCTATTAAACAATGACATTTACAAAATCACAATTAACAATAAAACCACTAAATTCGAAATTAAAATAAAATCATTACCTCTTTATAAGACAAAATAATCAAATTTCACGTTATTGACGTCACATTTTTCCATGGTACCAAACACATTTCTAGTTCTTCAGTACAATGTGGAATGAATACGTTTTTTTTTTTTTTATTTTCTGGTACAAAGACGAGAATACCAATTATGTTTTTCTTTTGGAACACTATAATCATGTTCTTCTTCCCCATTAACTGTACCAAACAAAATCCCCAATTTTACTAATACTTTTCCAAATTGGGAATTATATATTTTATTTTACAGCAGGAGTCTTGAATTGTACTCAACTAATTTAAAAAAAAAAGAAAATGCATCCAATTATCTTGGTTGCTTGAGTGAGTACACATGTGTGTGCATGATTTGCAAAAGTTGAGGCATTATATGACATAAAATACTGTGGATGTTTTTTTTTTTAAAAAAAAGGTTTCGATAAAAGAATGAATTAGAATGTGTTGTTATGGCTTTATTTTGAGGTCTTTTAAAAGGTGAATGAGACATAACACCTGATAATACATGTAAAGTCTATGCTTAACAACCACATGCTTTAGGTTAAATCATTTCATCATTTCCTCACCAAAACCAAGTATATGTCTACATAACACCTTTGACTTTTCATCTCAATCATACACTCTTCTTTCTTCTTTCTTCCATTTTTCATTTCCCTTTTCTCTCTCAATTCAATTCTTTCATGTTTATGCTAATTAACAATTCTACATATACTATTTACAAACTGTTGGTGGTTGTCACACACACCTCAATGTTTTCATTCTAGTTAAATAAAGTCTTCAATGTTGTATACATTATACTATATTATATTATAATATAATGTAGGTTTAATTAAATTTTTAAGTTTTTTTTAATAAGTTGAAGTAGTTTTAACTGAGTTTTTATTAGTTTTTTTATTTATTAAATATTTTAATATTTTAATTTTTAATTGAACTTTTATCATTTAATTTTCTGTTAATTAGGTTATATGATCATTATCTTGTTTTGTTATCTTACTTACATGTTTTCACATGTCATTACAAGAAAAAATAGTTTTACTAGAAGTTTATTTTTTTCATTATTAATTGTAAAAATCTCCGTTAAGTAATTTATCTTAATTAAGAATTTCTTTGTAGCTAAAAAATGTGAGGTTTTCTAATTAATATAAAATTTTATTGTGGTTACTGTAAAATGACAAATAATTTTATTGTTTTAATTGAAGATGTGTTGATAAAGAATTTGTCGTACAGTTTGTTGTGCCCACAACTCGTTTTTCATAAAAGTAATAAAAATTATTTATATATCTTTTTAAATTAATTCTATTATAATTTCATATTAACAATAAAACCTCACATTTTTTTTAATATACATAGACAAGTAAGATAAAGGAACCGATACAATATAAAAATTACACATCATCTAGATAAAGAAAAAAAATTAAACAATAAAAACTCAATCGTAAAATAAAACAATTTTATATATTAAGTAAAAAAACAATAAAATTCAATTCAAAACATTTAAAATTTAATTAATTCTATATTATATATTATATGTCACGTTATTATTGAAAGTTGTCACATATCATGTCTAACTTATATATAGAATTTATTTTATTAGAAGTATTCTGATGTATTTTAACCAATTTATTTTTATATTTTACTTAGTTAAGATTGCTATTTTTTTAACTCTTAAACTAAGTAAACAATTTGAAGACTTAGTATGGCATCTGAAATATTATAAGTAAACAATATTATAAGTTAAAATGTTCATGAGTACACGATATATATTTCCTTTTTCTTTGAAGACTTATTATAGTCTTTTAAATATATCTTTTGTGAAGACATATTATATGTCATCTGTAAAATAAAAATGGAAATGTGATTATATAAACAAGTAGCTAAAAAAGTGCTTCATAATAAATATAAAAAACAAAATAATTGAAAATGTATAAATTGGAACGTTCTCATCCTATAACTTAATAATAATTAAAAACATAAATATAAACTATGTCTTTTTCTATCACCAAAAAATAATATATATATATATATATATATATATAATTATAAAGAGTTTTTTTTTCTATTATCTATTATATATTGTAGTATATTGTAGATATCATACAACCAAACATAACAAAAAATGCACTTAACTCTTCATTTAATAATCAATAATTTTACTTTTATATGTAGTGACTGTGAAGCTATAACAGATCCAAAGTTTTGGATTGTTATCAAGTCTCGTACTCTAATATATCTAAAATGTTGTTCAGTTTTCCACATCCACTTGCTGTTACACCTTTGCTATGAATCTAATTTTAGTGGTGCATCCAGGTTGCTTCTAAATATGTTAAGAGTTGCATGTGACAAAATTCTTCCATGATCCCTGCACAGACAAAACAAGCACCAGACTAAAAGTCTAACATTATTAAGATGTCTTGAAAAGAGACAAAACACCGAACTCACATTTTGTGTTTCCAGGTAGGTATTCATGGTCCTTACACAATTCTTTATTTGTGATTCTAGTTATATTTTCAAAGTAACAAAATAATGCACAAACAAAACAAGCATCAAACTAAAAGTCTGACATTGTTAGGTTGTCTTAAAAAGAGACAAAACACCAAACTCACCTTTGTGTTTCTTGATAGGTATTTTTGATCCCTACAGAGTTCCTTATATGTGATTATGATCCAAACATTTGATTGTGCAAAAATAAATATTTTTGTTACATCAACTTTTCTTTGCCTAAAACACAATTTTGTTCTTATGAATGATATCATATGTTCCTTATAATTGAAATTCATACATCCTTTCATAACTTATTTATTCTATTATTATGGATCAATAAATCGCATTAACGTAAGTGATGATGATGATCCCTTGTTGTACATCTTGTTTTTAATAAAAGTAATAAAATTATTTATATACCTTTTTAAATTATAATTGCAATATCATTTTATATTAATAAGAAAATCTCACACTCATATCTTATTATGCTTAGACAAATAAATAAGATATTGAGACAATATAAAAATTACACATCATCCAGATAAGAAAAAAAAAATTAACATTAAAAAGTCAATTGTAAAATATACAAATTTTAAATATTAAGTAAGTAAAGAAAACAATAAAATTTATTTTAAAACATTTAAATATATAAAAGATTTAAATCTAATTAATTATATACTATATATTATATATCATAAAAGATTTTAATTAATTAATTCTACATTATATATTATATGTGAGTGATTATTGAAAGTTGTCACATACCTATGTCTTTTAAGTCTTTTAATAACTTATAGATAGAAGGTATTTTATTATAAGTATTCTCATGTACATTTTAACCAATTTATTTTTATATTTTACTTATTATAAAATACCCATACTATGTATGATAACAAAATTCCATGTTACTAGTTGCAGTATTAGTTGCTAGATAACATGTGTGTGGATGGATGTAACACCTATTCTTAAATATCCTATTTGTTATTTTTTATTGTTGATTTAAAACAAAATATGTAAGATTTTAATAAATTATTTATAAACTTTTTATTTATTTATTTATTTATTATTTAATAATCATTATATATATATATATATATAATATTTGTATTCATATCATAGGTTAATTAAATATAATTTTTTATTTTGAAATATAAAACTGAAATATATTATATGACATGAAGAAAGGATCGTTGTGGTGCTTCTCATTAATATATTTTTGGCATCTTCCGTTGAGAATTTTGAAGGTGAAAATGAGATTATGGATGAAATTATTAGAAGTTGAGAGAGGGGAAGTCAAAATTATAAAATAGAGAAAATGTTGTGAGAAGTGAAATTGCCTCATTAATATTGATACAAAGAGAGGAACATTTTCAAAAGATTTGACTATTCTATATTGAAATACGGAAATCCCACTTAATAATTTAAAAATAATAATTCACATATATCTCTTGACTTTAATAAAATATTTATAGTTATTTTGTTATTTAATACATCACAATATATATATATATATATAAATATACAAAAATTAATATTTATTGTTGTATTTAAATTTAAAACTAATAATTAATTAAATAAAATTAAAAAGAATAAAAAAAATGCTACAGAGAATAATATTATTCTGCTTAAACATTTGTAAAAGGAGATTTTTTTTTTATAAAGCTGACCCATAAAGAAAGATTATTTTATTTTGATCTAGTAGATCTACCAATAAAATTATATATAGTGATACCTTGTAGAAACTAATTGGACAAAATGTAACTCAGTGGCACATATTTTATAGTTAAGTAAAAATAATTATAAATAAAATAATTTAATTATTTTAATTTATTTTATTAGTTAAGTTAAAAAATATATATAAATAAAATGGTTGAATTATTTTATTTTATTTTATAAAAGTTATTATCTTTTTAGGACTTACTTTTTTTTTAATCTTATTTCTAAATTTGATAATTAATTGCTATGCTTTTTTAATATTTTAACTTAGTAAAATTAAAATTAGTAGAGAATATAAGAATTTTGTTTAGAGAAAATTGTTTTTAAACTCCTAATTCTTTTTATCTTGTTTGTATGTGATATTTAATATATAGATTATTCTGCTATATTTAATAGTTCAATTAGGTGTACATGTTTTGTAAATTATTATATTGGTAAAGGTAGTTTTTGAACATTTTTGAACTTTGTAAATCTTTTTTCTTTTTGCATAATCTATTTGACAGATGTCAACTTTCAATATGAAAAATTGGCTCAACAGATTTAGAAGAAAAAAAAAAGTAAATTAATTTATTTATTTTTTAAAATGAGTTCAATTAGCTTAGATGTTTAGTCTATGCTTTTACTTAATGGTCTTCATCAAAGTTATAACTTTAACTTTTAATTAATAGTGTATTATAATTATGACTAGTTTATTACACAAATATCAGTGCATCAGTAAAATTATTGCTATTTGTTGAACTCTTAGACTAAGTAAGCAATTTGAAGACTTATTATGACATCTGAAATATTATAAGTTAAGTTAACATGTTCATGAGTACATGAGATATATTTCCTTTTTCTTCGAAGACTTATTATAGTAAATATATCTTTTGTGAAGACGAATTATATATCATCTGAAAAAAAAAAAGAAACGTCATTATGTAAACAAGTAGCTAAAAATGTGTTTCATAATAAATATAAAAAAATAAAATAATTGAAAATGTATAATTTGGAACGTTCTCATCTATAACTTAATAATAACTAAAAACATAAATATAAATCATATTTTGTTCTATCATAAAATAATATATATATATATTATATATATATATATATATAATATTTTTATATACTTGAGTTTGTTATATTTTTGTAACATAGATAACACACTCAAAAAACTTATTGTAATTATATATATATATATATATATATATATTTAGACATCATACAAAAAATTGTACCTAACTCTCAATTTAATAATATATAATTATACTTTAATATCAGTTTAATAATTAATAATTATACTTTAATATAAAGTGGTTATGAAGCTACAACAAATCCAAAGTTTGAAATTGTTATTAAGCATAATATTTTAACATCAGTCTTCCATATCCTTCCATATCCATTGTTGTTGCACTTTTGCTATGAATATGATCTTATTGTTGTATTTAGGTTGTCTCTAAATATGTTAAAAGTTGCATGTAACAAAATTCTTTCATGGTTCCCTAAACAGACATAACAAGCATTAGATTAAAAGCTTGACATGGGTAGGTTGTTTGTCTCAAACAAAGAAAACACACACTAGACTCACTTTTCATGTTTTCTGATAGGTATTTATGGTCCTTACATAGTCTCTTATTTGTGATTTTGGTTATATTTTCTAAGTAATAAAATGAATGCACTGAATTAAACAAAGAATTCAGTCTTAATTAGAAAAATTAGCTTTACTAATTTTATATTTCACTTAAGCCCAAATATTTAATTGTGTTAAAGTAAATATTTCTTCTACATTTATCTTTTCTTTCTCAAAACACAATTTTGTTCCTATATGATTCTATATATTCCTTATAATTAAAATTTATACACGATTCTATAAATTATTTCTTTTACTGTTAAGGGTCAATAAATCGAATTGTTGAAAATGAATTTCTATCATTTTCACCGTATGTTACACATATTCCAAATCTTTTTTTGCTATATCATGAATATTTTTTTTAAAGTTACATATTCAAATTTTCAACTTTAAGTAATTTTCATACTAATTGTACTTCATATGGTCTCATTTTTTCTCAAATATATAAAAATGTGTTAAACAAATAGTTCAATGGCCAAAAACTCTAACAATCATTTTCAAATACTTAATAGGAGAGAAATTTTGAGCACTTTGAATTTTAAAATTTATAATTTTTTTAGAAGATTTGATGGTTCGTCTAAACCAAAATTCAAAAATAATTTATCAATTTTGTTCGGACTATTATTTTTTACTTCTTTAGTATATATATATATATATATATTAATTAGGTCATTTTAATTCTAAAATAACATTCATTAATTGAACAATCCCACTAAATTGATAACTCAAAATCATTCTAAACAACTCACTCAACACAAAATAATTTTATTGATCCCTTCTCAATCAATATTCGAAATATTTATCCTGTCCATTCACAACAAAATTATCATAACATATGCTATTCGTATGTATACAAATATCTAAATTCAAACATCAATTCATTCTAGATAGATTTCATTCAATAATCATCGATATCAACTACTAAAATAATACTCATAAAATTGTCAAATATATTTACCACATCATGTTCACATCAAATTCCTAGAATAACTTCCATTACTTATACTAAGTTGATCGACCCTAACAAAACTTTAAAAGCTTTCACTCCAAGAGCTTTGACTACTATATTTGTATATAAAAAAACCCATATAAACAATATCAAAACATACTAATAATCTCTCAGATAAACAAATATTTATCTGGAATTCTTTTAAGTCACATACAACAATTTTTTACTCTTTTAAAAATTATCTCAAGAAAAATACGAAGATAAACTTATTAAAAAGAAAACATTACAGTAAACTAGAATCATTCTATATTTTATGTCAAAATCTATATGATGGTCTTTGATATTTAAAAGATGAGTAGATGATGATGTTATAAAATTAAAACTTAAATAATAATTTTTTATTTAAACTTCCATATGTTGATAATAAAATATTCAAACTTTCCTTAAAATATCACTTATTTTCTTAAATTTTAAATCTATAACATATTTATATTATATTAAACATATATGTGTTTGCCAAGGAGAAATATAACATTGTGATTTGGCCTGAAAATAAGTTTACTTAAATACAGTCGTCTATATATATATTTTTTCTAATTACCATTTGTGTAAACGACTCTGTATAAAAAAAATTTGTCTAAGAGATTATTTATGAAAAAAAAAATGATTTTTTTATAAATTAATTATTTATATAATTGTTTGTTTTCTTTAACATCTTATAGTTAAAAGGAAGTATTACCTTTTATTAATGATACAAAGTTAATATTTATAAAATCTCACATTTTCTCATTGAATACAAACTTATAGTATATTAATCTTGTACACAGATAACAATAATTTTGAGTTATTTATCTGACCAAATAAACAGTTATTTTAATTGTGTGTGTTTCACGGGTTACAGTATAGCTAGTGTCCTACATTTTAGATGCATTTTTGTAATCACCAGTTACATTATTTTAATAATAATTTACTTATAATAGTTGTAAAGCTGACTTCATTTCTCTTTCCTAATGTCGGATAATCATTTTCTTTATATATATATATATATATATATATATATATATATATATATATATT
>Ga0099822_1012742_pt1 | contig 9993 bp, 6 predicted proteins | sample CowpeawhiteBW_FD_76839 | JGI IMG/M metagenome (GOLD analysis project Ga0099822, IMG submission 76839) | Root nodule microbial communities of legume samples collected from California USA - Cow pea white BW | ecosystem: Host-associated > Plants > Roots > Nodule | place: USA: California | collected... | reverse complement strand
AATGTTTTTTATTTAATATAAGTTTTTTTTTTTTTTTTTAAATAATAAATGAAAATATATGTTTATTTGTTTTGTTTTTGGTTTTTTTTTTTGGTGTGGTATTAAATGTGGATCATTGGGTATTATAATTAATGGTCAATATTAAAATATATAAATTTAAAAAAAAAAATCAAATGACTTAGTAATATTATGATTATAAAAAAAATTAAGTTCCATAAATAATGGATTACTCATAAAAGTCACCTCTTAGTTGTTATAAATATCATATGCTTTTCCATTTTATTCTTCACTGTCTATTACAGAATCTATTGATATTAAGTGTTGAACTTTATATTGAATACCTTTATTATTACTTTAGTTTAATTATTAAACAGTGACATATTCAGCAAAAAAAAAAAGAATAACGTATTTTTACGGGATCTAAATATTCATTGATATGTTATATAATATAATAAATAATTATTCGTTAAAGTTTCTAAATCCATAAACAAATGATAATTATTTTAATTTTTTAAAAACTAATAAAGCTTACTCCTAAAAAAAATATTAAAAACGACATTTTATGAAATTTGACGTGGGTGTCAATTCTTATTCTATGTGATATAGTATTTAACAAATTACTCGTATAACTAACTAATTTTTCTCTCCCTTTTTTAAGTATGTTAGTGATAGGAAATATTGTCGATTTTATGGATAATTAATATCTGCTTTAATTTTAAAATAAAAAATATTCAAAGAACTTACGGCTATTAGGTCTTATCTTATTTTTATAAATTATTTATTTATAAGCTCCTAGCTTTCTTATCTTTTCTTCTCTATTATCATCATATTTGAAACAAATAAGACAAAATTATAAATTCTTTATCATATCTTCATAATAGAACAAACTTAAATACTATTGTCTAGAAAATTCTTGTCTAGAAAATTCAAAGGTTAAATATATTTTTGGTCCCTTAACTTTTAGTGAAAATTGAAATTAGTCTTTCTTCAAAATTTTAGATCAATTTAGTTTCTCATCTTTAATAAATAGATGAATTTAGTCTTTTTAATCAAATTTTGTTAAGTTTATTTGACACTTTAAACACGTTTTTAAGTAAACATTGAAGCAAAAATGAGTTAAACGATGTAGAAAACTCAAATATTATTATGAAATGCGTTTAAAATGTCAAATAAACTTAGAAAAAAATTTGGTTAAAAGAACTAAATACACGTATTTTTAAGAATTGAGGGACTAAATTAGTCTAAAGTTTCGAGAAGAGACTATTTTCAATTTTTATTAAAAATTAAGAAACCAAAAACATATTTAACCCAATTCAAAATATTAAAAGTAATATATATATATATATATATATATATATATATATATATATATTGTATTGATTAAAAGTATTATATATTGAGTATAGTATATGCCCCACTATATAAAGTTAAAAGCATGGTAAGAAGCTACTTATTTATAAATATTTAGGGGAGTTAGGTTGGGTTATTTGATGTGACACAGATTTGTATATGTGCATGTTTTGTCACTCACACTCATAAGAGTATCAAATTACACAACTATTTTGTTTTTTAATGGGACTTCTATCGATTAATAATCATTTTTTTTATGAAACCAATTGTACACAATAACCTCTTGCTCAAAAAAATAAATAATAAACTCTTCTGTAGATTATTGGATTGAGCGTTTTCTTACCACTTTGTCAAAAACTAAGTTATTAGTCAGGACACAACTCTTTCTACTTAAGAGCATATGAATTCAAGTATCATGATTCGATTGTGACTCGACTTACTCAGCCTCCGCCACGAAACAATTGTCACCTGCAACATAGATGAACTCTCTCTAGTTACCATTTTTTCGCATACTATTTTATTAATAACAACTTGTTGGTTAATTTATAATTTAATTACGTGTGAAAAATATTGAAGTGCCTCTTGTATACATACAATGTTTATTTGTAACATAAAAGAAAAGAGTTGTTGCTAACGATTTTTTTTTTTCTCGTAACCAAGGTCACTTTCAAGTTTCAATATAAAAAATATTATTTTATATTTTAATTTTGTTGGAGAAGAGATGGGAGAGTGCTTTAAGAAGTAACCAAAGGTAAGAAAACAACTCTTTTTATACATGATAATAGAATTTATTCTACCTTTTATTTAATTTTCTAAAAAGAAGTAAGAATTTTATATATTAGAAAATTTTAACTTGAGTTCTTAATTATTTTTTGAGTTCTATGTTTGTTCTTATCGTGTGATTAAGAATAAATTCTTATGGGTTATGGTAGAAGAACTTCATTTACTTAACATGCAATTAACCTTTTTGTAATGAAAGAAAATAATAAGAGCAAGTTCTTTACATGCATTCTTGTAACGGAATTAATTTAATTTAATATAATTTCTCTTCAACTAAAGTAAAAGGTTTTCTATTTCACACAATCATTATATACTAATTATAAAAGAAATTAAATTACATGTTTCGTTACGCAAATGGTATTGATTTTACGTTTCATATTGTTAGATATTTAAAAGGAAATATATATTTTATATTTAAGTTATGAAGACTTATCGAAATAAACGTAATTAATTAGAAATTTCTTACACAATTTTTTTATAAAAACCTTTCATATAAAAACAAACTCTTATTTTTTATTTGATCATTTTTTATTTAATCTTTCATATAGAACGCTTTCTTTAACGAAAAAAATACAGAATTTTTGTCAAACTTATATAAATATAACCATATGTGTGTTAACAATTCAATATAATTTATTCTATGTGAGTAAAAAAAATGAAGATTTATTTATTTAAAAATATTAGAAGAAAAAATAGTTATAAAAATAAAATATTACTATGTGTATTTAGCCATTTTGTAAAGACTATAGAGATTAGCAAAGTAGTTAAAAGAGACATTCGAGTTTGTTTTGAAGATTACAAGTTAAGTAAATTGCATAGACTTAAGTTTTGAGTTTGTTTTGAAGATTACAAGTTAAGTAAATTGCATAGACTTAAGTTCCAAGTTATAGTTATTTCCTCCATACTTTTTTTTATAGTTGCTCTTCACTTTCCAATTTTATTTTTCAAAATTCTCCCATTTCTTCATGCTTACTTGGAATCCAACTTCATTCATATTTGATTTTGTCAAATTGATTACACATGACATCAATTGTCTCGTGACAAAAGTTAAGTGAACTGAATTACAATCGGATAGATTAAGGCTTTTGACTTAGTGAAGAAGAAGTATTAAGGCAAACTCAAAGCATAAGGTACAAAACCTTTTTTTTTTCGTTTTCTAAGATTATCACAGCTTCTATTTGGTGAACAACATAAATAGTAGTGTCGAGAATACATTGAGCGGTTAATTATTTGGTGAAATGTGAGAGAAGGAATAATACTATAACAGGTGGAAGAGGTTAATTATTTGGTTGGAGACTCCTTGTAACTTGAATTTGAAAGGAAAGTGACTAAATGTGTCCTTTGTCATTTTTAGCATGAGATTGTGTGTGATGATGCTTTGAATCAATTCCGTTGAGATGCCAATTACTTGATTTGGACTCCATTACCATTACTTCAATGTGCTTATGTTACCTTTATAAGGGCACTACTTATAAACGCCTCTAAGCATTTCGGATAAATCTTTCTAAGAATTAAGAATATATAGTTGTCATTTCAGTAGTTTTCAGTGCTTGCTTTGCTTTTTCTTTCGTTTATTTTGTTCCTCTCGATTACTTTCTCTCTCACTCGGTATAACCTTTCGCAATATTTTTCTTCTGTCCTTTTTTTTGTGAAAAAAAAAAAGTGTCGTGTGTTGTGTTCTGTGTATGCTTTTATTTCTACATTTTTGCAGGTGATAAACTATTTGATACTCTCCGGTACCACCATTTTCCCTTTGTTTTGACATAGTTTCAAATATGAACATATATTCCTTTTTCTATGGGAAAGTTAAATATTACTCGTGTCATGGTCGAGCCAAAGTTTCTGTACCTTAATTAGGAATATAAAATTTTAAACCTGCATTCTAATTTTTGGGATATAAACTGGAGACAATTACTATTATTTGTAATTGTATGATTTCACTTTCTCCAAAGAAATAAAAAAGAATTAAGGACTTCATGGCCATTTGTTCCACGAAGATTCTTGCAAAGATGTATTCACACTACATATATATACAATTTTTTAGTTAATATAGGTTGTAGCTTTCAACGACATATAATCACGAGTTGATGACGGTGTAATCAAACTTGTATTTGCTGTTTTCATTCACATTATTTGCATACTACGGATTCAACGTCTATTTCTGATGATAGATATTCTGTAGCAATGTGAACGTTCCAAATAGTTAGAACTAAGAAAAAACAAACAAACATTTCACATGGCCTTTCATGGGAAAAAAAGATTCTTCAACAAGATGATTCCTTTTAAGATATGATTAAGAGTTTTAAACAAGTAGAACTGATAAATAATAGGCTGAAACAAAATGGGGAATATATGATTAAAAACAAACACCTTTTAAACAAGTTGGAGTCATGTTCTTGGAGTTCATTCTATTCTGGCTCTCCCTGCTCCCTAAAACATAATCCCTTGGTGGTTCTGGAAATTCAAAAACAGTTAAGGAATCATAAAGTTCTATCAATTATTTAGCAACGAACAAAACAGTCTAACACCATGATAGCTCAAGAAAATGAGCATACAGCGTTCAAACAATCGCAGCATAAAGTTACAATCTCAAAAGTGGTCATACCACGAGGTATTCAGACAAATCAAAATCAAACATAGGCCACAGCATTTTGAAAGGCCGGAGTGTATGCTACACAATGTCTCTCCATGTTCCCAGAATTTATTCCAGATGGAAAATTGAATGATGAATCAATGGTGGTGATCATCATCGCCATGTCCATCGGGTGGTCCACCAGGTCCTACCACTTCAAGCTGTTCGGGGAAAAAAAGATAAAATAATTAGGGTCCATGTGTAAACAGTTATTTGATTATTTCCCATTAATGTTCTAAATAGCTGACAGGATATGAGAATGTTTGCTCTCGAAAGTTGGACACAAGACAGTAGTTCGGCAAAAACTAATGTGTTTCCGAAGCAGCCATCAACTCACATTACAATAAATATATTGATGACATTGGCAAAGAATAACATAAGTCAATTTCCTATAGATTTTCAAACTATTTTCTGGGATGTCAGAGATAATTCAGGAACTTGCTGTGCATTCGGCAAACAAATTGATTTGCTCAAGATGAGCAGGACCCATAGTTGCCAAACTTGTGGGTTTACAGGTGAATTTACATAAGTTAACGCATTGAGCCAGGATCAGAACAAACCAACTCCATCACAAACTTGTGCACGGTTGAACTCCAATGAAGAGCTTATATAGGACCATGCAAGCATGTTGAAAATAAAAATATTAAAAAAAATTGCTGCCAGTTCCATTAGTTTCATTAAAATGCCTAAAACTGCTCCCACGAAATTGCACTGTTTTCATTTGGGCTTCACCGATCTTTCTTGGCTATTTTGCATTTTCAGCTATGGCTCGTGAGTTGTGATCCTTCAGGTTTCTCTTCCTTTTTGAACACGTCTTCTTATTTAATGATAATGCTAGTGAAAACAAAGATGCTGAAAGATTGGAATTTTGAATATCTTCGATCTTTACTTTTACTTTGTACTTTTCACTTTATGAACTTTCATGTTTTAAGGTCCATTTGGACAAGCTTCTTCAAGAGAATTTCTATTTTGAGAAAAATATGAAAAAAAAAAAAAGTTATATGAGAAAATTTCACTTTATATACAACTTAAAAAACAAAATTTAGTGAAGTTATATGAGAAAGCTTCTCCAAACTAGTTTAAGCATTAAAAGTCAATTTTGACCAATGGAGAAGTCAATTTAGTTTTTCTTCTCATCTTTTTCTCCTAGAGGTTCTTATGGAAAAACTTGTCCAAACAGGCCCTTAATTTGATCACTGTCACACTTTGTCCCATGGGTGTTTTGTTAAAAAGTTAGAATGTTGGCATTGTATTGTTTTATGGCATTACATTTGATGTGGAAACTATGATTAGATTATTATTTAGATTAGACTTTGGACTTTGTATACCATGATTATGATTTCTTAATACTGTTTTTGTTACAAGCCCTACATAAATATAAATAAGATATAAGAGTTTAATAATCTTATCAGAAGCTTACAAAATTTTGATTCAAATAAAAGGTTTTGTTGATTTAGTAACTTTTGTTTTGAAGTCAAAAATAGGTCCTGAACTTACATGCAATTGGAAGAGCTCTATTGAATTATTTGGGATTATTATCATCATCATTAGAGGGAAAACTGATGGGTGTTTGTTCTAAGTGACTTATAAACGACCGATCAGCTCTTAATCTATTATTTCAATAAGTTTCTCATACAACACCAAAATAACGATTATTACATAAGCTCTCATGTTGTAGTAGCTAATGGAATAAGTTTCTAATTTGTTCACCCAAATGTACCCTTAGATCATCTATGTTCTGGATGATAATAGAAATTCAACGTTTGAAATACATACTTAGTTAAAATTGAAAACCTCTCATTTTCCCATCAACTATTTTAGAATATCTTTGGGCTAAAATGAGAATTATCTCACAGCAATAACTAAAAACACCAAAATTGTGCAACAAATCAGATAATCATATTTAAAACAAGTCAAGGAAATTAGATTGTGGAAATATTTGAGTTATTAAGGGAGTTAAAAACTGCTCCAGATATATTTTATAGGAGCAGCCTCAGCTTGACAACAACCACTAAGCGACTGTGCTTGACAATCAATTATCAATGCGCACAGTGAAGCACCCAACTAGAATTTTCGATCTAAATACCTAATTATCTTGGCATTCAACTCCATCTCTGTCTAAAGTAAAAGCACATGTTATAAATGATTCATTGATTCTACACTCATCACAAAAATATTACGCAACAGTATTAGATATTTTAAATATCATTGTGAACTTACAACAAAATACTGTGCGCACACAGGACATTCATGAGGCTTGCCTTTCTCCAGCCAAAACCAGACAACATCATGCTCATCCTCTGCAATAAAAACAAGTTGTTCACCCCGTCATTAACACCACAACCAGAATTCAAGAATTTCTCATCACGATGGGATGAAATCTTCATACAAATTAAGAGAAACAAGGGATATTTTGATGCTCACCGCCTTCACCGCCTGGGCATCCAACTATCCTTTTATCATAGTAAGATTTTACAATGGCAGGTGCTTCCTATGAACCAAAACAAATAATGAAAGCAGAAATAGATGAAGCATTAATAAAATCACTATTAATATTATGGAAATGTGAGTGAATCTGACTAAACTATTTGGTAAGAAATAGAGAAAGAAACATGAATACTTACACAGGCAGATAGCTCATTCAATCAAATGAAAGGGAAAATATTAAGAACCTTATGTAAGATACAATGAGAAGGTATAGGATACGAAAAGCTCAGACAACCTCAGATGATAAAATTTCACCAATTGATGCAAATATATCAGTGTCTGTGTTAACAGCTACATTGTTATCCAAGCTTAGCTAAACGAATTTCAGTGACTTCAAAATATTATGCATCAACGCTTTCACACTTCTCTCCTGGACTAAAACCTCACTAAGCGCAAGGATTATCATTTACTGACACAATGGTTTATGACAGAGTACCACAAGCTTTTATATCAACAGGTTATGAGGAGCTTGCTTCTAGATGTAATCTTACACTAGAAGAAGAAATACTCAAGTTTTTCACAATCAAGACCTCTTCACATAATTGCGGTACTACAAAAATATGGTCATACCAACATTCCAATAAGTAAATTCCAAGACTCAACAGTAACAGCAACGCTTGTTCAGGTTATGCAGAGATAGTCACATGTAGTGTGTACACCCTGGAGGGGGTTTTACCAGGAAATAGTGCATTAGAAGGTTTCCTAGCCTTCAAATGGAAAACTCCTGCACAAGCATAAATCTCAAACAAAAGATGAAATGAAAATCAAAATGAACATCACTTATGGACTCTTATAGTTTTCCATGGCGAAATCAATGCTATTCCTAGAAAACAAACTTATACATTAGTTAAACTACAGTTTAAATAGAGAAGCAATAAGACTGACCTTTGTGCCGAATGGACCTTCGGGATGGTCTATTTCAAGAATATCCCTTCCCTAATCAAAAGAATCAGATATCAGTTAGAACAAAAAACAACAATGAGAACCTTCCTTCAAATGCTTGGTTTAAGTCAAATTGTGTACAGGAAATAACACTTTGCTTAATAACTCTTTCTTCAATACTTTACCCTTAACCATAAGGCTTGTGTGTGCGTATGAAGAATAAATAATCTAGAATTATTAACAAAATCCGCAAAAATAGCGCACTGAAAAGAATAAGGAAACACAATATGCATTTGATTGAATCGAGCGAGCGAGGGAGAGAGGGAGAGAGAGAGAGACCTCGAGCTCGGCTTCAAGCTCCTCGCGCTCGTGTCCGGTAGCGATAGGCATTACATCCTCGACCTTCTTCTTGATCGCAGTAGCATCCTCTATGAGAAGAATAAATAAGACGAGTAAATCGATAAAGCAATTGGAGAAAGAGAAAATGAAGAAAGAGAAAGATAGAGCACCAGATTGAGTTGAGAAGTAGCGGTAGGAGCGAGAAAGAGCGGAGAATCTGGCGGCGGCGGAAGCAGATCGGGGAGTGAGAGAGGAGGAAGAAGCGGCGGCTAGGGTTTTGAGCTGAGAAGAGAGAAACCTCCGCAACATGTTTGATCTCAGGTCGCACCCTTCCTTGAGTCAGCCGAGTCAGAAAATTAGAAATGGAGTTGTTGCCTCCTGCTACTTGCTTCACTCTAGATCGTCGCTTCTCTTTCTCTTCGGCTATCTTTCGATTGCTCCTAACCCATGGAACGCTCAAAATTACAGTTTTACTACATTTTATTATTCCATATTTGGATTTATTTTATTTCAAATTTTAATCTTTGGAATTTAGAAAATAATCATTTATGATAATTTTAAACAGTTTAATTAGTCGGATGATATTCACTTTCACTCATATGTATCAGTTTAGTATCCGCTTTCAGAAAATATGTCAATCTAGTTTCAACTCTTGAAAATGTGTCTTAATTAGGTTCCTTTCAGACAAAACTTACTAAAGTCGTTAAATTAATTCATGACTTTTAACATTAAATTTTAATATAAATATCAATACTTTATCTTGTAAGTCATTTTATCTTGTAAGTCATTTTAAATATCATTACCGTTAACTATATTAATAATTTTTTTTCTGAAAATGACCTAATTAAGGCATCTTTTCAAAAGTTGGGACTCAGTTGACATTTTCTTGAAAACGGATACCAAACTGACGACACATCTAAATAAAAGTAAGTATTATCCGGCTAATTAAACCTTTTAAATAACTTCTTATTTAGTAAATTTAGTGGAGGTGGTAATTCACAAATTTAATTCTATGAGGTATTAGAGTAAGTTCTTTTACATTATTACTCTACAGTAATTTAAATATAAATTTTGAAATGATCCTTGCATAATTTTAAAGGAGTTAAAATGAAAATAATAAATTAACAGTGTTAAAGGTTGTTAGTCTATTTTAGTTAGTAGTGGCACTTAAATTAAGCTATGGAACAAATGGTGTGAGTCGGGGATTGACTTTGGCATGTGAGGAGAGAGAGACTTTCGATAAATGAAGAAATATGGAAATTGTTTAGGCCCAAGAAACACCGGGAAGAATTTTATTTTATTATTTTTTAAAAGTAAAATAATTTTAATAAAAACAAAAATAGAAACAATAATAAACAATTTATCTCTAATCCTGTGTAATAGATTTTTTCATTTTTCTTACATGTTTTTTAATTACTTTTAAGTATAATTATTTTATAATATATATATTTATATATATATATATATATATATATATATATATATGTCTAACTTTTTAGAACTATTTCATTAATATTTATTTT
>Ga0099822_1012741_pt1 | contig 9993 bp, 6 predicted proteins | sample CowpeawhiteBW_FD_76839 | JGI IMG/M metagenome (GOLD analysis project Ga0099822, IMG submission 76839) | Root nodule microbial communities of legume samples collected from California USA - Cow pea white BW | ecosystem: Host-associated > Plants > Roots > Nodule | place: USA: California | collected... | reverse complement strand
ATTGGGGGAGAGGCAAAATTGCAAGGAAGGAATTTTAGCCCTTTACATATTTTGAACCGAACAAGGGGTGAAATTCCTGATATAACAAATGTTTCTAAACTGAGTGATATTACTAGGTTTTGTCATGGCAGAAATTTGGTCATACTTGATTTTGTGGGACATGGAATCTTTTTGAGTTTTAGTTGCTTCTAGTTTGAATCCATATGCATTTATTGGGCATAGATCACTGGTAGAAACCATTATATGACCAAAATTGCTCCAATCTGCAACTTTTTTTGAAAGTGAAATGATTGTCTCTTTTTATGTTCTTGTCTCAAAGTGTTGTGGTGTACTTTTGTTTTGTTTCTATAAATGACTACCCATGCAATCAAACTTTGATCCATGCGGAAACCAAAAAACTTTTCGTCCAAAAAAGAGTGCCCCATCGGGAAGTAAAGTTGGTATTTTTATATGTCGATTGGTTAATGGATTCTTCTGCATTTTGTTTATGGTTTATGTTCAACCAATTGAACCTTCTATGCATTTTGGTTATAAAATGTAGGGTGCTCAACTTCAAAAACACATTGATGCCACATTGGGTAGTGGAAACTTGAGGGAAGCAGTTAAACTGCCTCCTGGTGAAGATATCAACGAGTGGCTAGCTGTAAACAGTAAGAATCTTTAATATTTGGCTCTAGTTTCTAACTATAAATTGATGGTACTTGGTGTTTTATTTATGCATCATTGGTCATATTTCATGGGAAAGTTGAGAAATTTTGCACATTGTTATTTATATTTTGTTTCTATGTGCAGTTGTTGACTTCTTTAATCAAGTGAATATCTTGTTTGGTACACTTACTGAATTTTGCACAACAAATAACTTCCCTACAATGTATGCAGGACCAAAGTATTGTTCATCCTTCAACCAACTCTTTTTAATTTACTTAATAACATTGTTGCGGCTAGATTAGACAAGCTACTATGTTTATCTTTACCACCAGGTTATGAATACCATTAGCTAGAAACTCATCACAAGTTTTTTCTTGATCTGTTTGTGTTTCCTTTACATATAATATTCAATTTTACTAGTAACTAAGAGAACATATTCGAGAATGAGGGTTGTTTTCTATGATGAATAGGATATGATGAACATGAATCTTAGCAAGAACCAAGTGAGGATTAACTTCCAAGTTCTCTAGAAGAGCATCATTGCATGTTGAAAAATGAATGTAAACACTCAATTAACCAAGTCCACTACATTATTTGTCTACAAATATTGGTATAGTTGGATATCAATATTTGTGGTATATATTCAATGCAAAACAAAGACTGAAACTGAAAATAGGAACAAGTGGTCTTTGAGACGCCATGATCATTGTTCTTTACTCCCTGATATTCCTTATCTTCCTACTAACTCCCCTCTTTTCCCTTACTGACACAATTTGATACATCAATCATTCAGTTTTTCTTGATAACTCTCATGAAATCTTTTACATAAGTAAATACCTTCTTGAGAGACCTAGAACTCCTTCCTGATGTATACCTTAGTAATAGATAAGATATTTGCCAAAGCCATCACCACATTCTCATCCTCATGAAAAGTAAGAAACTCTTCTCGCAATCTTTTTTTAAGAAACTCCTTGGAGTTCATGTTTGCCAGGTCCTCTCACCTAATTAGGATTTTCAGTTGGACCTCCAAATACTATTTTTTTATCTATACTTCCCCTGTTTTTTATCCTGGTTTTTTACATTCCATAAACTGATTTCTGGAGTTCTAAAAGGCATTCAATCTTCCTTCTAATACCTTTCTAGTTTCACCTTAAAAAATCTTCTCATAATCCTTTGAATGTTACCACAACAGAGTGGCCCCTAAGCAGGTGGTGACAAATTTTCCTATGGCTTACATTTTCATTATTTTCTTCGTTGATAATCTTCGCATTGTTATGTGTGAAATCCTTACAAAAATTCCTCCACTTACTCTCATCCATCAAAATCTCAAACAAATCCTTCACCCTACAATTAATTATAACGAAATATGCAAATAGTAGAAAAAGAAAGTACTGAAAGAGCAACAAACCTGATATGAAAAGAGGATCACGAAAAGAGAGTAGCAATGGCACGATTACTTGACAGTGGCAAAATCGAACGTACTTCGATTGCAATGGCTATGGCACGGTTATTTGGCGGTGGCAAAATCACACGCAATGACAAAATCGAAAAGAGAAACGAAATTAGGGCAAAATCGAAAGCAAAAAATTGAGCGCAGTAGCAAATGAAATGAAAACGAAACCGAGATTGAAATGTTGGAAGACGAAATCGGGAGATTGGAAAAGAAAAATCGAAAGACGAAATAGGGAGATGAAGTATGAAAACGAAATTGGAAGCAAGGGAGAGCAATCTTCATTACCTCAAACTTCACTCGGTGAGAAAGAACTGTGAATCAGTGAGACAGTGAGAAAGAACAGTGGAGAAGGATGTGCAGCGGTGGTGGTGGAGGACGGTTCCTGAGACTTTTAAACAATCTTCTCCGCCGAAGAACACGACCACGCGAGAAAGACAACTCTTGTAATAGTGTTTCTAAAACATTAAAACTTACAAAAGAAAAACAAAATGAAAAAATCAATTGAAATTTAAATATTACGGGAGTTCTTTAAAAAAACCTTCGGTACTTAACTGAGTTTTTTAAATCTCCGGTATATGGTATTTTATTGGAGGTTATTATAACCCCAATTAATTAACCCCTTCTAAAATTAAATATTTTTGTAGTTAAAGAATCCAAATCAAATTTAATTTATTGAGGAGTAATTTAAAAAAAAATTAAATAAATTATTATATACTGTTTACTGTTTATTATAAATTATTTAAAGCTTTATTTTACAAAGATAAGTTTTAGAAAACAGTATATTTAATATTATATATATATATATATATATATATTAAAAATAAAATAAAATAATAAATATTTTATAAATTAAAAAAATTACATTGATATTTATTCTACTGATAGAAAAATCCATTAATTTAAAATGAGATATTTATCTTCTATTATTATTGTATTTTTAATTTATATTAATTATTTTATATAACTTGTAATATTTTGAAATAGATAAATAAATTTTATAAAACTAGGAACTGAAATTGAAATTTAATTTATCAAATAAAATGTTTTTGTGTCCAGATTATATTTAATTATTTATAAAAAGTTTAAATCAAATTAAACTTTTCAAAATTAGTATCTAAAAATAATTTTCGAGAAATAATTATATATTTTTTATGTTCATTACAAATTACGGGATATTTTATTTTATAAAAATAAATTTTAACCAACGTCATATTTAATAAATATATTGCAATTTTATATGATAAATATATTTCAATCATATGTTAAAAATAAAATTACATAATAAATATATTATAATTTTTTTATAGAAATTAGAAAAATATACACTTAACTAAATAGTGAATATTTTACTTTTTTAATCACATTTATATTTCTATATATTACATATTGTTATTATTGAATTTATTTTAAAAATTGAATTATTTATTATAAATAAATGTTGGATTATACATTATAAATAATACATGATAATTTCCACATAAAACTATTTGTTTATTCAATTTATTTCAAATTTAAACAGTATATTATATTAAAATATTATATTATTCATTAATTTAATGATTATTACTATTATTCTAATTCAAAATATAATATATACAATTAATTAATTTTATAAAATTTATTTTGATTATTAAACATTTAATATAATTATAGAAAAAATGGTCATACATTTTACAGCTACACACTAGTTCCAATTACGTGTTGTCAACCCCAAAAGGCGATTGAGATGTATAAACATTTCTAAAAGAGACTTCTCGATCTTCCATAGAAGACATGCATGAAGATTGCATGGGGTATAAAGTTACTATAAGAAAATATATAGTATTATTAACTAATTTATATTGATGGAATAAAATTTGTTGAAAAATACCATTTTATCTACAAAATTTTATTAACAAGTAAGTTGTTAGAGGTAATTTTAATATTATAAACTTATATTTATCAATAGGTTGACATTACAAACTAATAATTTTATTAGTAATACCTACATTACAAGGTATAACTCGAAAGAATTTTATTATTAAATAATTTTATTATTAACGATTATTTCTCTTTCAGAATTATAAGTTATAATATACGAATATGAGATGTATTGGATATAATAGTATCTGATATGTTAATATTTTAATTTTAAAAATATTAAAATATGTGATATATATATATATATATATATATTAAAAATATAAAAAAATCTTAAAAATATGATAATTATATAATTGTTTTGTGTGAATTAAAATTAAAATAATATCTATTAAACTCTGTCACAATAAAAAATAATAAGTTATTATCATCATAAGAATAGGTTAAAATATTTTTTTTGTTCCAATTTTTGTCAAATTTTGTCAAATAAGTTCTAATTTTGTTTTTATGTTCAAATAGGTCCTAATTTTTCTCAATTTTGTTCAATTAGGTCCTTTTTTGCTAACACCGTTTAAATCATTAATGACCATGAACAGTGACTTCCACGTGTCACTTCGTGGGTTTTTTTTTTAATTTTTTATTTTTTTTGAATTTTTTTAAAAAATTTTAAAATTTTTTAAATGTCCATGTTAACTCAGCAACGTGCCACATGTCAAAGTTAATGTTCTATATTTAATTTGGTCCATATATTTGTTATTTTTGTTCAATTTAGTCCTAATTTTTGTTAACATGAACTAATTTGGTTCCTCCCCAAATTGAAACCAAATTTAATTTTTATATTAAAATTCACATTTTTTATTAAATATTTTTATATAATATATTAAAATTCAAATCATTATAACTTTGATATAAAAATTAAATTTGGTCACATCTTCTATAGGAACAAAATTGAGACTGAATTGAACAAAAATAACAAATATAAGACCAAATTGAATATAGAACATTGATTTTGATACGTAACATGCTACTAGGTTAACACGTGGACAATTAAAAAAAATTCAAAAAAAATCACGAAATGACATGTGGCCGTCACTGTTCATGGTCATTAATGATTTAAACGGAGTTAGCAAAAAAGGACCCAGTTGAACAAAATTGACAAAAATTGGAACCTATTTGAACACAAAACCAAAATTAGAACTTATTTGACAAAACTTGACGAAAATTGGGACCAAAAAGGTATTTTAACCATAAGAATACTATTGTTTTATATATTATATATTTCATCGGTACAATATCTTAAAGTATTAGATACAAATACATGTCTGGACATGGATATGTTACCCACTTCGAAATATCATTGCATCATAGAGTATAAGTCAAAATAATTTGTTGAAAAAATCATCAAAAATGTTGAATAATATTATTGTTATTTATCGATGAATTTAGAGTCATAGATACTCTTTAGATTATCAATAAAAGTTTCAAATATGAATTAATAGAAACACTCAAACGTAATAAAATACATGCAATTATAAATATCAAGAATATTGGTAAGTGATTGGAAGTCAATACACTAGTTTTTCGGATGTTGAGTTTGTTGATTTCTTGTATATGAAAGGGTCAGGAGATCATTTGTTTGTGTGATATTCTTTATGCTATTAATGATTTAGTATGATGTGTGAGATGTTGAAAAAATGAATGGTTTATATAGATTAATGTTAAAATTTTTTAAGTATGATTTAAATGCTAGCTTATCTTTTTATTTGTTACATTATGATTTATCCACCAATAGTAATTGTATAGTGATTGTATGTTATATTAGTAGAGAATAATGCAAGTCGAAGAAATAAAAAGAATAGGAAGCAATGAAACTACTAATGATTTATTAATGATTTGTTAAAGAATAGTTGTTGCATAAATATTTATTTTTTAAATTATATAAATACTTCCATTATTAAAGATTTTGTACATTCAAAATAATTCTTTTTGAATTATGGAATACCATAAATATATTTTATATGCTTACATATTTCTTTCTTTAAACTTAATACTAATTATGTAACAACTCCAAAACCATTGCTATAGTGGGAAGATTTGTTGTCGATGTTGGTAACAATGTTTGCTTAGTTACAAAAGCAAAAGTCGGTAAATTAATTTTATCAATAAATAAAATGTTTTTATTAAAAACGTTAATCGGTATTGTGATTTATACCCATAATTTAAATGTATATCATTATAGTTTTTTTTTACTTTCAACTAGAATTAAGAATTTCATTTTAAAGGCTTTTGCATAAATTATTAATGTAAAAATATACTTTAAATTTTTAAAAAAATACTGAAATTAGTCTAAATTGTTAATCTAAGTTAAGTAATTTATATATTGGTTGGTTGGTGGCATGTAGTGCTAGCTTTTATAAAGTTTGACCCAAGAGGAGAGGGACCCACACGTGGATGGGTTGGTGAGACAATGAAATGTCTGAACAGAACCATATACATAGAAGATAAAAATAAGCAGAAATAATTGAAAATTAATAATAAAAAATGAAAATAAAACAGAGATAATAAAAATATTAATAAGATCCATTTATTTTTTACTTTTTGTATAAAAAAAATTAAATTTGGTATTTCTTTCTATTTTCAACTTTTTTTCTTAAACCAAACGAACCATTAATAAAGCACTATTGAAAAAAAAATATATAAGAAAAATATTTTCAGTTAAATGAAAAGAAAATAAAGTAGTGATACGTTAAAACTCGTTACCTTCTACTATTTTTTTATCGTATTATTTATTGTATTTGTATTTGTATTTTTTTCTCCCATATATTTTCATTCTCGGTGTCAAATTTAATCTTGAACAAGATATTTTCCGTAAAAATAAGAGTGAGAGTAAAGGTAGAGAGGTGCTATTAGCATTTTCATACAAAATCCAATTCCAATCCAAAATATGGCGTTGTAGTTGTTGATATATGGTGGTTCTAGTTTAGAACTTGAATACGTGAGATAAGAATAAGAATAAGAGAAAGATTAATAGTTTAGTGATACTACAAAATTTATATATATATATATATATATATATAAATAAATAAATAAAAGTATATGGAATTAATACTTGAATCTTAACAAATTATATTATTTACCTTTTTAATTTTAATTTGTTCAATGTTTTGATTTGACATTATATGTTAATAATCACATCAAAATTTTACTAACATGATTTTAAGTAAATTTATATAGATTTTAATATTAATTTAAAAATATTTTCAAAATTATTTAATAAAAGTGTCAATTTTAAGTAAAAATAGAATTTTAGTAAAATTAGTAAGATAAGATTTATAAAAATAATAAATTTTGTCCCAATCTAAAATGAGACAATTTTACTCCGTTATTATAAAAATTAAGATTAGATTAAATAAAAGAAAACAAACGTAAAACAAATTCAAAAACTAAAACTAAAAAAAGTTAAAAAAAATAATAAAAAAATTCAAAAAAATCATAAGTGAACATGTGATATGACTTTAATTTCCATAATAAATTTTTAAGAAGTTAAGAGAAAAAAAGCTTGAAGACATACTTTTCAATAAAAACAATAATATGTTTAGTTTAAGATAGTAAAAAGGTTATGGTTGAAAAATAACATATCTATCAATAAACCAACAAAAATGATATTTAGAGCGTAGTGTATACTCTTACAAAAAGTACAATTGAAAAGTTGTCCAATAAGAGGAAATGGAGGATTAGGCGTTAGAGGTGAGTTATTCGATTTCAGGTTGGAAGGGGACTAGATACAATTAAAGAATTATATATAATATAAAATATTAATGGTAGTATACAGAATCGTGGGGACACATTTCAATATTTTTCATCTATATATGTTTTTGTTTACAAGTACTTATTCTTATAAAAACACTGATGAAACAACATCATAAACGCTTTCATCTCTCAACAATTGGTGCAATGAATTTTTAGAGAAAAACAAAATTTCCAAAAAAAATTATTTTGATATCTTGTGTTATAGTCTCTTTCTTCCCTATTTTTCTAAAATATGGTAAGCTCATTGAAAGGTTTTTAGCTTGGAGTTTCAATTAAATATCCTATTCTAATCTATTCTAATATGTTATTTTGGATCATTTCAATAATTATGGCAAGGTCATAGAGGACTGATGTTTCAAAAAATAATATATTTTTGTATTTTTTTAGGTTAAATAAAATTTATTTTATATTTTTATCTTTTAAGATAAAATAAATTTGATGTTAAACGAATGATTCTTTTATCATATGTGCATGACTTACTTTTGTGGTTTTGGGCGCAAACAAACCTGTTAAATAAAAAAATTATTTTTCTATATATTTAAAAATAATAAAATTTTAAGAAAATATAGTTAACTACACAAAATATCCTCTCTAATTTCTCGCATTTTATATTTAGATATAATTTTGTTAATATAAAATAATTTGAATAATTTTTTAAATTATTTATCTAAATTTATAATTTAAATAAAAAATTGAATAAAATTTTAAACTAGTTATTTAAATTAAAAATAAAAAATAAAAAAATAGTATTTAATTAAAATAAACATAAATAAATAAAAAATAATTAAAACTTTAATTTTTTAAAAATCTTATCATCTACATCAAAAAACTAAATAATAATAAAATTAATAAAAAAAACATATTTTGCATTCTATAAAAATACATAATGATTTAATACACATCAATGAAAATATATGATAGTGATTTGGGTAAAAAAAAAAAACAATTTAGATAGTATCATGTACAAACTAGAAGGGATGAATTTGGATAAAAGATTTTTCAAGGAAGCTAGAATAAGATTAAGATACGAGAGAGAGAAAATTTTCAACCTTTTTATTAGTAGAAAAAATGTAAAAGTAGTGAAGTAATTTGAATAGACAATTTCATGTTAAAGACTTACCAAAACTAAATAGACAGCACACAACTTCGCAATGAGCATGACCAACCTAGCTGAAAAAAAAACCACTGCATGTGTTTTCCTCTCATTGTCACACCTACCTACTTCTCAATCACAAACTTCATGAATCGTATGGAAATTTTAGTGACGATTAGATTTAGATAATATAAATAGAATATTAAGTTGGTGATTATGATCTAATTAGTTTAGTTTGACCAACAATGTTATTTACAAGACATATATTAAAACAATTTAGTGTATAAGTAATTATTAGTTTATTATTTTTATTATTTTTTATATTTATTTATTATTATTTTTTGCATATTTTATGTAACTTTAACTTTATAAAGAAAAATAATTATTGAACTATTTAGTAAGTGATTATTTTGTTTAATTAATATGTAATCAAAATTAAAAAAAAAAAACTAACATGACATGAAAAAAATTTAGAATCAAGTAACAATATGGTTGTAAGAATTTAAATTTAACATTAAATGAAAACTGAATTTAATTAAGACTTATTAAATCAACTCATTTAAATAAAAAAAAAATACTCTAACCACTAAAAAAGTTATTTTTTATCAATATTTTTTGGTTAAAATACTTTGTTGGTCCTCGTCGTTTTTGTACCAAAATCTCAATTGGTCTTCGTATTTTTATTAGTCTCAATTAGGTTCACATTTTTGTAAATTAGTATTAATTAGGTCCTTAGTATAGAACTAATACCGTTGAGTAGTGCCACGTGTCAGCTCTTCATTTTTTTGAATTTTTTGAATTTTTTTTAAATTTGTTTTTTAAATTTTTAAATTTTTTTTAAAAAATATTTATGCCACATGTCATGTTTGTAGTGTGACACATGTCAATCTAATATGGTGATAATTATTGTATGAATCTCAATTTGATCCTCATATTTGTTAATTTGATTTGATTTCAATCCCAAATTTTTTAAAATTTTTTTAATTTCATGTGCTCCAAATTTAAACAAATTTAATTTTTATATAAATGTAATGATGATACTTTTATTACAAGTGATATTTCTATTACATATTTTTAACAATATTTAATTTATTTAAATTTATATTTTACATTAAACTTTATTTAAATT
>Ga0099822_1012729_pt1 | contig 10002 bp, 7 predicted proteins | sample CowpeawhiteBW_FD_76839 | JGI IMG/M metagenome (GOLD analysis project Ga0099822, IMG submission 76839) | Root nodule microbial communities of legume samples collected from California USA - Cow pea white BW | ecosystem: Host-associated > Plants > Roots > Nodule | place: USA: California | collected... | reverse complement strand
TATATATATTTTTTTTCAATTAAAAAAAAAAAAAAAAAAAAAATAAAACTAAAAAAATATATATATATATATATATATATATATATATATATATATATATATATATATATATATATGAATATCGTTATTTTTGATAAAAAGATGTCTACATTAACATGTCTATTATTAATACTTACACACACAAAATTTGAAAGAGAACTAAAGTATTAGATAATTGTTTTGTATTATACATCTACTTTAAGGTATTTAGGCACAATTAAATATCTAAATTACTAATCATTCTTATTCGAAATCTTATTCGGAATCTTATAACATTGTGAGCAAATTTTAAGATATAAAACCACATATGATATATTTAACAACAATGCTAAGCGTATCGGTGTATCAAGTTATCAAGTTATGCTTTAAAAAGTTTCTTTTTGCCTTAATTTTGAAAATTTCTTAACTTTTCTTTTAAATCCTTTTAAGTTTTTTTTTTCTTATGGCATTATGTTGAGCTCAATCATAAAAAAGATGTTCCTCCCGTCTATCTCATAAATTATCAGTATTTATATAGTCTAGAGAATTCAAAACCTTGGAGTTACAATTGTTTTCTTTTTCTTTACAAATAAGTTGGCTTTGTTTGAACACTTAACGCTTGATCATGGATTGATTTTTTAAAATCCACGTTAAATTTAATCTAGGTCCAATAAAAAAATTGGATCCATAACTTACATCCATTTTAATTAATAAATAAAATTTAGAACTTTTCAATCCAATTTAAATAGGATTAAATCTTGATTGAATCCACTATGTCAATTGGATTAAATCCAAAGAGATTGATTTAACCTACCTAACTATTACATCATTAGACATGGACCAGAGTGAATCAATTTGACTTGGTTCTAGTTCACTTAACTCGACTTGTGTTTGGATTGCCTCACTTTAGCATTAGTCAGAACTAACTTGAGTTAACCTAGACTCAAATTGACTTGACTCAACCATCGCTTGTGCTAATTCAGCTTGACTTAGGCCCAAGTCGATTCAGATTAACCAAGGGCTCAAGATGAATCAACTCTACCCTAGGCCCAAGATGACATAACTCAACACTTCAGCCAGGACTGACTTGTCTCGACCTTCGGCCCAAGCTAACACACCTCTAGTCGGGGTTGACTCATCTCAACCTCTAATCCAAGTTGTCTCATCCTAACTAATATCCCTGAGCTGACTTAGTTGAACCTCTAACTTCAAAGCTCAACCCCAAACCTAAGAGGACACAACTTGATCTTCAACTCAGACGGACTCGGCTCGTCCTTCGGGTAAATTATAACAATTAGTAAAATGAACAAATGAATTTGTAGTTCATTCAAATAGAGCACTCATTTGGTAAGTGAGAGGTATCGAGTTTGAATCTCAATGAGACTAACTATTTTTTTTTCTTTTATTGGGTGCAAATAATGCTTGTTGAATGAGTTTGCATTCCTATTTGTTGGGCAAGTGAAACTCTCTTGGGCAAGTGAAACTCTCGTTAAGTAAAAAAAAGTTTTGAAAATCCAGTGCACTCACATGGTGCAGATTTGTTAGGAAAAAAATATTGTAGAAAGAACTTGTTAGGACAAAATAAAGTCTCATTGGGTGAGGGAGTTGTAGAGAGCACTCGTGGGCTAGCAAGGAGTCTCATCAAGCAAGAGCGAGGATTTGAAAAATAGAAAACATGATTTTTGGGAGTTTTTATGAAGATAGGAAATTTAGTGAACAATTATTTAATTAAGAAGGTTATAAATTGATGATAACATTTTGGTCGCACAAAATATTGATCAAAATAACAAATTAACTAAACTTAATGCAAAACAAGAAGACATCAAATTGGAACAATATCTAGAAATTGAATGAAATAACCAAAGTGAATGAAAAAACTAAGTTTGAAAATGTTCCATTGAATTTAAACCAAAATAAAAATAAAAAAATAAAATGTAAATCCAATATTAATTAAATTAAAATGTTGAAATAGATATAACCTTAAATTAAATTGAAAATTGATTAGAACCTAATAAAAAAAATCAAGTGATGTGTATCTGAGTGAATTAGGAAAATTGGTAGTAAATATAATAAAATAAAATTGTGGATGCAATTTTGAAATAAAAGATAAAGTGGCTAGTGTATTACACATTCTGAATGACATTCTCCTATAAGCAAAAGTACCAAAGAGGAAAGTGAAGATGGTCTTGTGTTGATCCTTAGGTGCAATGTGGATTTGCATGTATCTTGATTAGCCATCTAAGAAACAATAGTTTGATTAGCCTACCAATCTCTGAACTATTTGCTCAATGACTGGGAGGAGAAAGTGATCATTTTTCGAGTAATCTGGTTAAGCCTCTGGTAATCCATACAAACTCTCAATTTATATGGCAGTCGAGTAGCAATCAACTCTTGATCTTCATTTTGCACAATAGTTAGCCCACTCTTGTTGGGAACAACTTGACAAGAGATACCCAAGTGTTGTATGAGATGGGATATATGATGCCAACCTTCAGTAGCTTTGTCACCTTCTTTTCCACATCCAGGATGTTAGGATTCATCTTTCGTTGTGGTTGTCTTAGGGGTCAAAAATTATCCTCCAACAAGATATGGTGCATACATATTGTTGGGCATATCCTAGTGATGTCGTCCAAAGACCAATTAAGTGCCTTTTTATGCTTTTTCAACACCTTCAACAACCATTTTTTATCCGGTAGAATATCACCAGAGATTATTACTAGTAGCTTCTCTGTTTCATCTAGGTAAGCATATTTCAAATGGGATGTGAGTAGGTTGAGATCCAATTCATTAGGTTGTTGCTTTGTTGAACTTGGTTGAGATGCTTCAAATGTTGGAAATTAAAACCCAAGCAGTTGCAAATGTCTTATCCATTAGAGTGCCTCCACTTACTACATCAATTATGTTTCTCTCCATAGGCATTAATCCTTCATAGAAGTATTTTTATTAGTAATTGCTTGTTGATATGATTATTTGAGCAAGTGGCACATAGTTTGTTGAATCTTTCCTAATATTCATATAAGGGCTCATCTTGCAGTTATTGAATTTCACTAATTTCTTTCTTGATTGCAATTGTCTTTGAGGCTAGGAAGAACTTCTCCAAAACTCTTCTCTTCAAGTTGGCCCAAGTTGTGATTGGTGTCAGGTGAAGGTGTAACCAACCCTTTTCTGCATCACATAATGAAAAAGGAAAGCTTTCAATTTGGCTTAATTTTCTTCCACACCAATTGGCTTCATCGTGGAGCATACTACATGGAACTCCCTCAAATGTTTGTTGGGATCTTCACCTAACAATCCATGGAATTTGGGTAGGAGATGAATCGATCTGAGTTTTAGTTCAAACCCCGTAGATCCTTCCTCTAGTTGAGGAAGGTGGATAGAAATCGGCTAATGAGATATATCTTGTGTGGCAAGTTCCTTCAAAGTTCTTTCTCAATTAGCAACCATCTTCAATATTTGTGCAATAAAAAAGGAACTTGGTATAGAATCCTGAATTAGTTTAGATTCTCTAGTTATTATCCTCCTCTTTTGCAATCTTCTTAGTCTCTTGAAGGTTTTCTCAATTTTGGGATCATACAACTGTAATTCAGCCCTCTGAGTTCTGGTCATGCACCATCCAACAATTGTAGACAGTGAACAAGTGAACCATGTAGGTTCCTAGGAAAGAGAAGTGTGTCACTAATGAACACGCTTAAGTACAAAGTCTTTCCTAGTTAGAACCCTCATAGACATGCAATGTCACACTACCAAACTACACCCATAAGTTTCTACAAGAATGGTTAGAGGCAAACAAACAATAAAAGATTTTATTATGAATAATTTGTTTTTAGTTTCTTTATATATATATTGTTTTATTTTATTTATTTAAAAAAATTAAAGAGAAAGAAGGAAAAAAAATTAAAAGTGATGTTAAACAATATAATGCAACATAATTGTGTCCCCAACAACAACGCAATTTGATGACAACATTTTGTTCGCACAAAATATTGATAAAAAATTAATTAAACTTAATGCAGTAAAGCTAACTTGTGTCGAATCTCACAAGGATGCAATTGTAGGAATGCACCCATTACTAAACATCATTCTCTCTAAAAGAAAAAAGAGTAAAGAATCAGGGATTTGTTTGATAATGGATTAATAATTATAAAATAAAAAAGTGATAAAAATAAATTGAAACAAAACAATGAAAAAATAATAATTAGATTATTTATTTATTTTTTTAATTATAAAACAAAAAGAGTGATAAATAACTTGAAGCAAAATAACAAAAATTTAAATAACTAGACTTTTTTTTGATAAAGAGAAAAAAAATGCTTTAAACAACTTAAAAAAAGACATAAAATTGGAAAATTTTCTAGAAATTGAATGAAATAACGAAAGAGAATGAAAAAGCTAAGTTTGAAAATGTTCAATTGAATTTAAAAAAAAAAACATAAATCCGATATCAATTAAATTAAGATGTTGAAATAGATATAACCTTAAATTAAATTGAAAATTGATTAAAACCTAATAAAAAAACAAGTGATGTGTACCTCAGTGAATTTGGAGAATTGGGTGTGAGTATAATAAAATAAAATTAAGGGTGCAATTTTGAAATAAAAGGTAAAATAAAATTCAAAAGAAAAATAATAAAGTCAAGTATTGGGTTTAAATAAAATGTCTAAACAGGCAGCTAAAAGATATTAGAGCGAGAACATGGATAAATAAAACAACTTGGATCATATTAAACTAGAAGATTAAATATAAAATGTGAAATATATTAATAAGAGAAGTAAAAAGTTTTAGAGGCTCCTTGTTGTTTGACTCAAAGTAACAACAAAGCAATAATACAACTCACTCAAAATTCTAAGAAAATATGGGAGAAAGAAAGGAGAGTTTTGTCTCTAACCCAATGTGTCTTGTGCTTTGTGTCCAAGACTCTATTTATAGAGATGGACCAAGAGCATTATTACAAAAACACATATTGAAAGTAATTACAATGAAATAAAATCAATTAGAAAAATTCAACTTTTCCTTAATTTGAATGATCCACAGAATATATTGCATTTAATTTTTGAAATTAAATCTTTGAAAATAAATTTGATTGGAGCAATTAAGTTTTTTCCTAATTTGAGTGATCCATGGAATATATTGCATTTAAGTTCTTGAAATTCTATTGACCTTTAATTTGATAAATTGGCTTCTAATAATTAATTTGATTGATTCACAATCTTTATCAGTTGATTCCTTGACTTGTTGGCCATCCACATCTCCAATGTGATGCACAAGATTGAACCTTGATTTTCGTCAATTTGGCTCATGTTAAATAATCCCAGATTACTTTTCTCCTAAAAAAAAATGCAATGTTAAAATTATGTAAAATGCAACAAATTTAGTAAAATTGAATTATGCTATGTTTTTATTAAAAGATTCTAAATGCATGATTTATAAAGACAATAATCAGCTTAGAAAATTCTCTTAGATCAAGAAATAAATGAGTAAAATGACATACATCATAAACTAACCGCCTTAATATTTAAAGAATAACAATGAGTGTATAAGTAAAATTTGACCCATAAAACCTAGAATCTATATTAAGCATTTTTGGCCCTAAAATATCATAGAAATTTTGTAAATTGATAGGTTGAGGGATCCTATAAATAGATGAGTTAGGGTGAGGGGTAGGGGTCTCAAAATTTAAAGCTTTCAGTGGTTTAAGAGAGTGAAAACTGAGTGGCTTCGTTTTGGAAGAGAAGCATGGTAGAGGGAGTTGAGTGATGGATGCAGGATTTAATTGTAACGTTTGAATATTCAAGTAAGGGAAACTAGCATGTCTTTTGTTTTTTATGTTTGTATGATGTTAAAAACATGTTTTCTATTGAAGTGTAAAAAAAGAAGTTTAGGTTTTTGCTTGATAAATGTGTGATAGGGATGTGTTGTGCTTTTGTCAAAAACTTGAGGTGTGGGGGAAGCTAACTAGTCCTTTGCTTTATGTGATTAGTGTTGAAAATGTGGTTTTAGATAATTCTGATTATGAAAATTTAGTTGCTTTTGGCTGCCCTACTTCTTGCTGCCAAAAATAGGTCAGGTCAGGCCAACCCATTTAGATGGAGCAGGTTGAGTAACACAACCCAACTCGCCACTCTTGCCTTTTTTGGGGTTTTTGGACAATTTTGGGTAAAATGATAAAATGGCCTATGAGTAAAATGCTAAAATGCAGTAATATGTAGTAAAATGACAATCTTGTATTTCAAGGATGAACCATCATGTAAGTATGGAATCAGAAACAAGAGGCATGCATGCATCTTGAGGGGATCAAATCACATGGAGAAACCAAGTGATACAATTCAAACAACTTGCAAGCAGAATTAGCATGGATATGTAAGTTAGAATCTACATACAAAATTAACATGGATATGTCTATAATTCAAACCATTTACCCACATCATAAGCACAAAAGTACATTTACAAGTCCAAAGCAAAATAAGGTTCAAATTTACAAGTCCAATTCATCCTATTAACAACCAACTAGTTCATTCATCATGTTCCATATAATGTTCCATCTTTGTCGGCTACTTCATCATCTTTTAAAAATATGACATGAAATTGAAAGAAAAAGTTAGAAGATAAAATTTGAGTTCCAAAAATAAAAAAAATTAATGGGATTTCAATTAGAAAAATTACCATTATAAAAACCATGTTTATAACTTGAAGTACAAATAATTGCTTCCACATTTTATGGTAAAAGTCAATTTCTATACTTATTTAGAATTCTTGATCCAATGTTGAATGAAGATTCAAATGCAACTACAGTAATTAGGATACTTAGCAAATCCCTTGTCATCAATGACACATTTGTAAAATGTTCACTATTACTCCTCCACCATCCAAGAGCATCCATTTGTTGCGTGAAGTTAAGATCTAATGTTGACTCATCCAAATATATATCTAGTTGATTCCTTCCCATTTTAGTAGTGGCTTAAAGTTTGTGTTATTTTAATTTCCTAACATAAAAAGCAAAATATAGTTTATTTTATATAAAAATGACAATTACATTAGAAAGCTTGTAATATGCTTAGAAAATTTACATAAAAAAGGCTTGATTTGGTAGAAGCAGAAGATGATGAGATATTACTATGCTTATGCTTTAAATCATTTGAACTTGAAGTCTTAGTACAGTATTGAGAGAAAAGCTTGTACAATTTTTCTTTGGTCTTCTCTAACTTTACTTCCAAACAAAGAGGATCAATCTTTTCATAGAAAAATCTCAATGTTTTCAACTTCATCCTTAGATTTAAAATAACACCAAATGTAAGGACCACACTATATTAAATTTGTCAAATTTCACCATCATCCTTTCAGCCATATCTCTTATAACTTCATCTTCACTTTTTGCACTTTCCAATAAAAGATTTTGGATATTCCAAACTTGTACAAAGCACAAGTTCAACGTAGGATAGTTTGAGGCATAAATTAAAGTTATGATATCATAAAATGGTATCAAGAAAGCACTAATTTTTTCTGTTCTTTTCCATTTCTTTGAGGATGGACAACTCTTGTAATTCTCATCAACTAGTTATAAACTTGCAAATACTAGTTGATATTTCAGGACACGTTGAAGCACAAAAAAAGTTATGTTCCACCTTGTAGGAACATATATATACAAAACATTTGATGCATCGATGTCTCCTATTTGCTAAAGGCATTGCTTAAATTTCATCATCCTACTCTCAGATCTCCTAACATACTTGATGCTTTCCCTAATTTGATTTAAATTGTCACCAATTACCTTCAATTCTTCTTGCAAACATCATAAAGTAAGGAATTTTGCAGAACAAGTTGACTTTAAAGTTTTTACCAAAAACATCATTGTTAGAAGCATTATCCAAAGTGATAGAAAATATTTTTTTTCAACTACATAGTCATGCAAAAATTCATTTATCTTCTTAGACAACTCAAATCCAGTGTGAGGTGTAGGCAAAATGACAAAAGTTGAGAATTTTGCTACACAACTTCCAATTAAAATCGACATAATGGGTTGTCAAACATATATAATCCTTTGTAGTACAAGACATCCATAAATCAGAAGTTAAACAAATCCTATTTGAAATGGTCTTCAACTCTCCCTTCAACAAGTTTTTTCTCATAAATATTCTTAAAACATCACTCTTAATGGTATTTCTAGAAACCAGAGTTGCATTGAGATTCAAATAACTTATCAAAGTTATAAGTTCTTTATACTCAAAAAATTTGAATGGTAAACCATGCTAGATAATTAGATTAACACAAAACTCAAAGAACACCATTTAATATATTTTTTTGGATTTCAACTTTCCCTACACATCCATCATCATTTGACTCACATCTACAAACTTGATTTTGTTACATCTTTCAACATGATGCTTTAAATGAAAGGTCCCATATTTTTTACTACCAATTATATATTTTTGTTACAATCATTACATTTTCCCTTTCTTTTCCATCATCACCAATCCCAATCTTAGTAAAGAATTTCCAGGAGTCAAATGTTGTTGACTTATCCTCTTTCTTATTCACTTTCGTTATCAAGCATATCTTCAACCTCATAATATATACGCAACAAATCAATAGACCCTCAAACAAACAATATCAAATTGATGCTTTTTTTGTACTGCAAATGAGCAAATAAATTGAAGAAATTAGGGCCAATCCAACAAGTTAGGGCAAATCAAAATGAGTGAAGAAATTAGGATGAATCCAAGAACTAGCCCGAATAAAATTGAAGAAATTAGGGTCAATAGAAGACAAACAAACATCTCTATTAGATGAGCTTCACTTCGGTGAACATGAGATGTTGAACAATGTTGAACCTCTCTCGTGTGGTTGATTTTCTATCGTTTAACGTTGAGGTAGAGAAGAGGAATAGCAAGTGTGAGTTGAGACTTTGAGAGCGTCGTGATTTTTTCCTTCAAAACAAAATGTAAAGTAGAGCACATTAAGCGGCAAACAGGTTGCGAGTTGGCCTGCGAAAACCCGTCCAATGAACTCGTTGAGTTGCTAGTTCTATCGGGTCGGACTGCAACGGGTTCACAGGTTCAACCACCTAACTCGACCCATCTATTTCATGTTGGGCTGGAGGACTAGTTCGTTGGAGTTTGATCCGTTTTGCCACCCCTATTTAAAGTAATAAGTTCATGAATCTTTATTATTATATGATGTTCAACTTTCTCATATCTGATAATTAGATTCACATTTAGATTTCCAATAAAATTAAATATAATTTTAATTACTAATCTCAATATAAAATCATTAAAATTCACTATTTACTACTTATATGATAATATGAACGAAATTTTCTTCTTTTCACCTATTTCTTTGGAAAATAAATTAAAATAATATATCTAACGACGGTCGAGAATATCTAACCCCTTAAAAATATTTCACCCTTAGATGGAAAGAATGACTTTTTTTGACTTAAGAAAAGTAAGCATATGAACAATATATTGCTTTCTTGAATAATTGGTGGAGGTTAATTGATTTTGTGAAGTATATTCCAAAGAATAAAGCAGTGAAACTGGGTAAATCAGGATCACAAACATCTTACCCTACCATAGGTCTTGTCCCAACCAAGCTATAAAAAGTTGATGTGCTGAACATCAAGAATATCCATTCACTATGTGTCTCATATTGATGTTTGAATTTGATAGAGTTTATGGAGAATTAGAGAAGACAATTGAGGTTAATTTTTTCAATTTTATCTAGAATTTGCAAAATAAGACTATTTTAGTAAAAGAATAAAAAAGTCAGGTTATAATTTATTTATTTAAAAATTAAGAAATTAGCTTAAAATATTTATTATTTTTTCTCTATCTAAATTTACTATTATTAATATATATATATATATATATATATATATATATATATATATATTTTTTTTAATTTTTTTATTTATATTATTATATTATATTTTATATTTAATTTTTTTTTTTTTTTTTTTATTTTTATAATTTTTTTATAAATATATTATTT
>Ga0099822_1012726_pt1 | contig 10004 bp, 4 predicted proteins | sample CowpeawhiteBW_FD_76839 | JGI IMG/M metagenome (GOLD analysis project Ga0099822, IMG submission 76839) | Root nodule microbial communities of legume samples collected from California USA - Cow pea white BW | ecosystem: Host-associated > Plants > Roots > Nodule | place: USA: California | collected... | reverse complement strand
TTTTTTTTCTTTTGGACCTCCATCTCTTTTTCATCTTTCTTTTTTTTTTTTTATTTTTTTCTTTTTTTTTTTTTTTTTCTTTTTTTTTTTTATTTTTTTTTTTTTTTATTTTTTTTTTTTTTTTTAAATATTATAAATTTGTTTAGTGTGTATCATTGGATAATGATAAATTTATCTTTATCCAAATAGGTGAGAGATGATAAATTTATATTAGAAAAAATATAATAAAAAGTAAAAAAATAAAAAATAAATTAAGAGAAAGGCTCAAGATGAAAATAAAAAAAATGCATTTACATAGATTAAACTTAAGAAATTTCAAAAAATTTAATTTGACATCCCTAAGTATTTTGTTCAAATTTTGTCATTGTTTCTGGTCAAGGGGATTGAAGAACTAAAACAATGGTACTCTTCATTTACGAAGCAATAAGTAATCCGAGTTTGTGTGAATACCTCAGTAGCATTAATCTTCTTTTGTGATATTCACTCTTAGTATTAAGATTATATACTTCATTCCTGTTAGTTATGAAATTAAATTGGTTACTAAATATTAGACATAAAAATTTATATTATTAAAAATTTTAATTTTTAAATTAGTATATGTTTAATAAATAATTAATTTAGAGATCAATTATAATTTTATATTTATATTAATAATTATTTTAATAATTAATAATTTTTTATTTTATAAATTAATATATAAATTTGTCAATATAATAATTATAATAATTAACAATTTTTTATTATTAAAATATGTTATTAATGAAATATTTTCTTATCTGGACTAACAAGATAAGAAAAAAGTCTATAAATATATTTTCTTAGAACACAAAGAAATAGTACTGGACACATTTCTATAAATAATAATAATAATAATAATAATAATAATAATAATTAATCAAGTTTTAAATCTCTCGTAGATGTATATATTTGTAATTGGATCTTATTAAATTTATTTATTTATTAAGTTCTAAAAAAATTTATACTTTTAATTGAATCTTGTCGTTGAATTTTTTCTTTTGAGCCACGAATGTTAAATTGTCTTCTCATCTTGCTTCAAAATTATGTTATTGATATAAAATTGTATTGTAATAATGTAAAATGACGAATAATTTTTATTATTTTCATTAAAAACATATTTGAGACAACTATTTTATCATTTATAAGTGATAATGTAGAAATCATTGAAAAGCATGATAACAAGTGTTAACACTCAATATCTCAATATGTGAATGCATTTATTTTCAAAAAATTAAAATTAAAAATATGTTTTAATTAACGGTAGGTAAGAAAATATTATTAAAATAAGTTTTTTTTAGATTTTCAACCTTTAAATTTAGCGGAGAAAAGGAGATATAGGAATAACCCAATTAATTTTTAATTATCACACATATCTTTTATGAGTTCATAGGATTTATAAATATCTTCACCTCACTATTTGTTATTTACACCTCTCACATGACAGGTTAACAAATAATATTTTAAAATCTGTTGTAAAGAAGAGTATAATTTTAATTACTAGAAACAATATTCTTGATAATTGTTAGAATCATTATCTTGATATTATAATTTGATTTATATGATACACATCATTGAGATTTTTCTTTGGTTAGAGACGGATATGATAATTAGAAACAATGTTCTTGGTAATAGTTATAATAAATATCCCACATATTATGCTCTTGTATGATTTATGTAATGTATTACCGTTAGAACCAATTCTTACCTTATATTGTTCATACATAATTAAGATAATAGTATGACAAGTGAAAGGAGAGAAAAAAAGTTCTACACATTTTGGGAAGAGAAAAATTCTACACCTTTTTTTAGAAAAAGAAATATAGAGAAAGAGGCATAAAGGAAAAGAAAAAAGAAAAAAAAAACAAGAAAATGATATGAAATGAAAGAGTGTGATCGATAAAAGAAGGTATATCATTGTTAATTTTAATTTTTTTCTTTTGATTGATTTGTGGTATCATTTTGATGTTTATACCTAACTTTGACATTTTCTTTTAGGAACATTATTTTTCTATTCATAGATGTATTCTCTAACAAATCATAAAAAATATTTTTCCTCATCTTTTTCTGTTAGTTTCTTTAGTTGCAACTATTTTTCAAATAATTTAGAAAATGTAAAAACAATATAAAATTTTAAAAAAAAATTAAAATTCAACATATTCTAAAATGTTTTTTTGAAAGAACTACGCTTTTCTGATTTTCCAAATAAAGAATAGAGATACATAGGAGTGAGGTATCATCCTTATTGGACCAGAAAATAAAATTAAAATAATTTTGAGACATTCACACACCACGCTACATTGAGATAGTACCAAATGACCGAACCAAAGCAAGGGACATTTTGTAATTTATATCTTCATCCTCTCGAATCTTCTTTGAGAAGATGCTTCTTACCATCCCTCCCACAAATCAGTAGAAACAAATAGGATTCATTCACCTTTTTTCTTCCTTACCAAGAATACTTACCCTGAAACAAACACGTCCTAAGAGCGGAGCTCCATATAGAAAATTTGATTCTTCCTCCTATCAAGAAGACTTCGCCAAATTTTGTTTATTTTTTCTTCTTTCTTCATATCCACCCAAATAATACATGACTACATTCTCATCACCTTTATCTTCATCATCTACGGAAAGGTGCATGCATGTAGGATTTGTTTGAGAAAAAAGGATTTTTGGTGCAATTAAGTATATACGAGATATTTGATGATTATAAAATTTAGTTTTGAATTTTCAATTTGACTTGTATACAATGTTTGATTATTCTGTGAGTTGGGATCCTTGCACGAGAACAATATTTAGCTCATTTTAAAAGTTTGTTGAATTTTTGGGTTAGAGGATGTATATTGTTGAGTTTATGCATTTGGATTTGATTGGTGATTAATGTAGCTAAATTGAACTGTAAAAAAGTAAATCATATATAAAATTAATTTAAATTGCTATATTAATTTAATTTAAAAAATGAGTTATCTATACATGGATTTTTTTTAAAATACATTGATTTATAATTTCTGACTTTGTAAAACATATTTTGAAAATGAAATATATATTGATAATAATTGAATCAATTAACATGGTTTCAATAACTCAAAAATAATTTAAAGAAGATTACAATATAATATAGTTTGATTGAATTTATTTAAATTATTGTACCATTCAAATCGAATGGCTTTTATAATACTCAATTCAGAATACTTGAATTCAATTCGTTAATTTTTCTCAAGATAATATTTAGCCTTTGGAGGATCAAAATAAGCGTGACTGGGAAAGAGAGAAACAGAATATTTTTCCGATTTTTCCGAGGACAATGATGACGTAGAAGAAGCACAGTTTGAGCCTGTTTATACCTTCTCCCACCTAACTACAAATGAAAAGGGTTGGTGAATTTTTTATTGTGTCTTTCAATTGATGTAACAGGACACATAGTTTAGATTTAAAGATAAGAAATTATTGTCATGTTAACAATTTTTTTAGTTTTTAAATTACATATTAATAAAAACATAATTCACAGAAATATTATAATTCACAAAAATATTTTTGGGCATGTTTTAAAATGAGTTTGATTAACTTTTCATGTTTCAAAAATATTAAATTTTAAATTAAATAAACAAAAAGTAAAATTTGAATAGAGATTAAAAAAACTATTTATTTTTAGCGAGGATATACAATTAAAGAATATAAATTTCCTAAAAATAAAATACACCCAAAAATACTTTTTTAATAACCTTCTAATTATAGAAAAATAAAAAATTTCATCCGAAAATAAAAAAAAATCATCAAAAGAGTAACTAATATTTTAAAAATTCCATGGATATTGAATCAAAACAAAATATTCACCATATTAAATAATTTAATAAAAGTATGATGATATATCTAGCATCCTATTTTAATAGATAATAATTTAAAATAACATATTTCATATTCAAAAGAATGAGTAATCCCAATTATATAGTATATTATTACATTCTCAATATTTCATAAATGTTAGTAATATCATTAATATATATTCTCAAATTACTTAACAAAAATCCTATTGAGTTAATTCTTATTTAGTAAACTTTCAAACACTTAAAATTTCATGTTTTTAACTCAAGTTGGGTCAGATTACTTAATTAAAAGATTTCATAGAGACATCAAAGTTCTCAAATAAGACTATTAATTTGCACAAAAATCAACATACAACACAGACTCAACCTCAATTCAAAAGCTTTAACAACCATTCAAAATTTCAAATGACAAAAACAAAATTTTGCATTATCCAACATACTACACATGCTCAATATCAACTTATCATCCAAAACATGCAGTTCATCACCACAAAAAAAGTAAAACACAAATTCATAACTTATCACACAAAAATTATGAGTTGACAACAACAAATTAACAATCTTCACGTGCAAAAGCTAAAATTAGCTCCCTTTATCTGTAAAAGTCAGTTCAAACAGCTCTAAAAACATCAAAATGTCTCTAACTCCATATGACACATAAAAACATCAGAAGAACAATCAGGATATACTATCATGATCACTGATCAATAATGACTCATATTGATGACTCTAAGGTCACATGCAAGCAAGTAAAGTCTACATGTAAAAAGAAAGACTAATTGGACCAAGAAAAAATGTGGAAAATCAACTTACTTTATTAGATATTCTGATCGACTACCCTTATAGAACTCAATGCTCTAATTGCAGATACGATCTCTGATTGTCAAACAGGTAAGCAAGGAAGAAAAACAACTAGAAAGAAGTCAGAGGAACTTTAGACAAATAGTTTTTAGAGGGATAGATAGTTTTAAAATAATGAAACTCGTTTATAAAACTTCTTATTTATATAAAAATTTTTAACATTAAAATAATCGAGTCTCACTATTTTTAAATCACTATCAATTCTAAAATGTCATTTTTTAGGTATTTAGTATATATATGGTTAAGGGTTAAATATACTTCTAATATATAACTTGAACATAAAATAATAATATGTTTTTTTCTCAAATTTTGATGTTATTCTTTTTTTTCGTGTTAAAGTAACATTTAATACAAATAAGTAGGTGAAACTCAAAAGCACTACTTTGATATGTTAAAAAAATTTAACTCTCTCAAATTGACTATATCTACTTATTTTTAAGTTTTAAGATCAAATTATATTAAATTATGAAACACAGACGAATTAATTTTTATTTCACTTAAAATTTTAAGGACTAACCATATTTAATCTACTTTCAATTAAAAATATTCTCACCTAGTATAGCATAATCGAAATAATCTTTGATAAAACATAGAAAAAAAGATTTTAAAAAATAAACTGAAACATAAAAAGTTTGAATTTTTTCAAATGAATAGTAGAAATGACTTGTTTTATTTTATTAGTAAAATACTATTATTACGATGTAAAGGAGAAGGAGAAAAAAACATTTAGAATGTGGTTATATGTTGGAACATGTGTATAGAACTCCATCACTGACGGGTCCAAGGAGTGTTGGTTCTTTCTTAGGAGTTGTGAGGTTCTCGCGGAGGAATGGCAAGACCGGTAATTAGAGGGAAATGCAAGGGTGATATTATTGAAGCAAAACAGCCAAGTCTACATTTGTTGGGACCTAACTTCCTCTCTCTTACCTTCAAAGTTTCCGACGTAAGACACAACACGACAAAACCACTTCGTTGCTGCTAGCTGCTTACTTTTACTTCTTCCACCTGTATATAAATATATTTGCACGTAAGCCTCTTCATCCAACCCAACCCTCTCTTTCTCTCTTTTTTGAACGCTACTAACTGCCATGGCAAAGAATGTGGGGATTCTCGCTATTGACATCTACTTCCCTTCTACTTGTATTCAACAGGTGAACGCATCTATATTTCAATCCACTCTCCTTTTCATCTTAATTTCACTTCTTTTTTTTGCATAATCCCATGATTTACACACAACCCACCACTCGCGACTTTCGTTTATGATGATTATAGTTGTTAGTAGTTGTCAGTAGCCAATGGCACAGGGGCCTCAAAAAAGTGTTATGCGCTTTTCTTATCACTATTGAAAAGGACTAGGCCTTGCGGAACCATGCTTTCTAGTTTTCATATATTGTGCTCTGTGACTCACATAACTTAACTCTGTTTTTTATGTGGGAAAATTCGTGGGATCACTGCATCCTAATCAAAATTATGGCGTGTTTGGTTCTCCATTTTTGTCGACAGCAGAAGGGAAGGGAAAGAACAGGACTTGTTGTTGTGGATTATTATGGCTTATACGATACGCATCCATTTGTTTTGTTATCTCGCTGATGTAAATTAAAGTTATCCACACTTTTTTTTTATGTTTCCTTTATCGTAATGTTTTCAGTTCTTCACTTGTGCAGGAAGTGCTTGAGGCTCATGATGGTGCCAGTAAAGGGAAATATACCATTGGACTTGGTCAAGATTGCATGGCGTTTTGTACAGAAGTAGAAGATGTCATTTCGATGAGGTTTCTGCTTTGAATTTTATAATATTTATAGTTTATATTCAGTCTATAGTATAGATATTATATGCTTACTTTGTTTGGACTTCCCGTTGTATATAGTCACTATTGCAGCTTTCTAAGCAAGAGATTTAATTTGAGGAGCGACACTAAAAACATGTATAACAATAATGACATGAAGAAACAGTCCTTTTCTTTTCCTTTTTCCTTTTTCCTTTTTTTTTCTCAATATTTTTTTTTTCTGTTTGCAAGAATGAATGTCATATGATAGGAAAAGTTGTATCATTTGCATAAACTTTTTCCAATAATTCCAGACGGTTATGTAGAAGTTTAATTCATGAATTCATATTATGTCGGTGATCAACTGAATACATAAAGTAGACATAAACATAAGTGCATAGTTGGGAAGCCATCGCATACCCGTGTCCTCTTTCTGCCTCTGCTTGCATCTTATGCTTATATGTGTGTGTTGCATAGGGTATTGTTTCTCAGAGTTCTGTAAATGGTGAAGTAAAGTAACTTGATATTGCTCTGTTTGATTTAGCGTTAAATGTTAAATAGGACTTTGTTGTTGAAGACTAACTCTGGCATTTTCAGTTTGACAGTAGTTTCTTCCCTTCTGGAGAAGTATAAGATAGACCCTAAACAAATTGGTCGGCTGGAAGTAGGTAGTGAGACTGTGATTGACAAAAGCAAATCCATCAAAACTTTCCTAATGCAGATCTTTGAGGTATGCTTTCGGTTTCGAACTGCATGGATAGATTATTCTCTTTGTTAATGTAAATTGACTTTCTTCACCACATAAACGTAGTTTAAAAACTCTTACTGATATAAATACATAAAATACTCATTTACTTGTGTGAAATACGCAGAAATATGGAAATAGCGATATCGAGGGTGTTGATTCAACAAATGCATGCTATGGAGGAACTGCTGCTTTGTTCAATTGTGTGAATTGGGTGGAGAGCAGCTCATGGGATGGGCGATATGGACTTGTTGTTTGCACAGACAGCGCTGTAAGATCACTTCCACAGTCATGGTCTTTGGACTAAATATTTAGTAACAGTGAACATGTTTCCCATTCCCTCTTAAATGTGCTATTTTAAGAACTAGAAGTTATGAACTCAGATGCATATCCTATATTCTGTTGTACCATGATGTCAATTTAGTCTCAACTCAAGCATGTGTGACTGGTGAGTTCCTTTATCAGGTATATGCTGAAGGACCTGCTCGGCCTAGTGGTGGAGCTGGCGCTGTTGCCATGCTAATTGGTCCTGATGCTCCCATTGCTTTTGAAACCAAATTGAGAGGAAGTCATATGGCTCATGCGTATGACTTTTACAAGCCAAATCTTGCCAGTGAATATCCAGTAAGCTGTTCAGTATATTTTCACTTTTGTATCAGACAACTTAGGACTAAGGGATTTAATGTTTGAGAAAGTGCTACGTGGGATGACATTTGACTGTGTCCATTCTCTTACTTGAGTTTTGACTAACTACAATAGATCCACGTGATTTATGTTTTATAGGTTGTTGATGGAAAGCTTTCTCAAACTTGTTACCTTATGGCCCTTGATTCTTGCTATAATCTCTTAAGTCACAAGTAAGCTTCTACTGTTAATATAGTTTTTTTCTGAAATTTGGTTTTGTAAATTGTAAATTTAAGCCAAGCACATTATAACATTGCTCTTCTGCAGATATGAGAAACTGGTGGGAAAACAATTTTCTATTTCTGACGCTGAATACTTTGTATTTCATTCTCCATATAACAAGGTATGGATCGCTACAAGGCTCTCAATGATGCCTACATGTGCATTTTTTTGTGCTTATATATCTATTTAATACTTGGAGTTATTGCAGCTTGTACAGAAAAGTTTTGCTCGTTTGGTGTTCAATGACTTCTTGAAAAATCCCAGGTTCTTTTCATCTCTGGAAACCTTTTCAATTTCAAATTTTTCATGTATTGGTAGTGTGTAAAAGTTGGTTATGATTACAGTTCTGTGGATGCGATTGGCAAAGAAAAGCTGGAACCTTTTGCAACATTATCTGGTGATGAGAGCTATCAAAGTCGGGATCTGGAAAAGGTCTGAGAGCTCTAAGTATAGTTTGGGAAGCAAAATAATTTTCTTGTGTTTCTTTTTGTCAGTCATTTTTCTTTTGGGTTGGAGGGCAAAGATATTAAGAAAATGGAGAATTTGAAAGTTTTAGTAATGGTGTAAAGTATTCTTGATTTACAGGCATCCCAGCAAGTTGCAAAGCCGCAATTCGATGCAAAGGTGCAACCAACCACCTTGATACCAAAGCAAGTTGGCAACATGTACACCGCATCTCTTTATGCAGCTTTTATTTCACTTATTCACAACAAGCATAGCACATTGGTGAATGTTCTAAACACTACCTTAGTTAAATGTAAGTATCTTCTCAGCAAAGGTTCTGCCTTCTGATTAAGATCTACATTTTACAATTTGCAGGACAGTAAGAGGGTGATATTGTTCTCATATGGAAGTGGCTTAACTTCCACAATGTTCTCCTTGCAACTACGTGAAGGTCAATTTCCATTTAACTTGTCAAACATTGTCAAAGTGATGGATGTTGCTGGAAAATTGAAGTCAAGGCATGAGGTATTTATCACATAAAGAAAGAATTTGATTTTAAATAACATAATCGATTAATTAGTTCCTAAGTTGATAAAAATACACCGTTTTGTGAAAAATTGTCTTTTTATGCAGTTTTCGCCGGAGAAATTTGTTGAAACCATGAAGCTAATGGAACGGAGGTACGGTGCGAAGGAGTTTGTAACAAGCAAGGACACAAGCCTTTTATCTGCAGGCACATTCTATCTCACTGAAGTTGACTCCATGTATAGGAGATTCTATGCTAAGAAAAGTAGTGAAAATGATTTGATGAGCAATGATCACTGATGTTTACTTAGAGGATGTGTAATACCTAGAAGCCATTAAGTCAACTGTGTGTAGCATTTAGAGGTTATTATTGTTTACACTATAGGCTTTTTTAGGAACACTAATTATGACTAGAGTAGCAGTATATTGATTTGTCAAGTATGTTACTTTAAATAGGGGGTATAATATATTAAATTACTTTTTTAAAAGGGTAATGTTATCACTTGAAAATTGTTGAGAGAAAACAGTATAGTAATCTTGTTTTACCTTTAATAATATTTCAAAATTATAATACAAAATATATAATAAAAAAAACTGATGTAAAAAATCATAAAAAATTAAAAGATAGTGGAACAATGAAAAAGAGACTAATATATATAGGAGAAGTGATTATGAAAGGTTTAAAAAAGTATTTAATTAGATCTTAATGACGTATAATCATAGTTTCTTTTATTACATCATAATTTTAATATATTATTTTATTTTATTCTTATATAATAAACAAAATCACATAAAATAAAAAATAATAAACGTATATGTTTTTATTTATAAAAATATTATAAAACAACATAGTAATATATATATATATATATATATATATATATATATATATATATATATATATATATTTTTAAATATT
>Ga0099822_1012721_pt1 | contig 10010 bp, 4 predicted proteins | sample CowpeawhiteBW_FD_76839 | JGI IMG/M metagenome (GOLD analysis project Ga0099822, IMG submission 76839) | Root nodule microbial communities of legume samples collected from California USA - Cow pea white BW | ecosystem: Host-associated > Plants > Roots > Nodule | place: USA: California | collected... | reverse complement strand
TTAAAAAAAAAAAAAAAACAATACAGTGAAGGAGAAAGATATTGAGAAAAAGTGGGGGAGATGTCGACGGAACAGATAGGGAAGTAGTAGCTCCCCATATTTTATTGGCTGGATAAATATTTGTCTCGTACCCGTATCCATATTCGTCGGGTACCAGTCTATTTTTTCATATCCACAGTGACAGGTATTTACAAAATTATTTTAAAAAAATATTTAATCATAAATTCAAATAAAATAAAATACATCATTGTCATAAATTTTAAATAAAGTTCAAATAAACTCAAGTTCATATAAGTCCACATAATGATAGGAGTAGATATAAAATGACATTCAACACAATGAAATTTTATTTAATTAGTGTTTCGATCAAAAAGTTCATTCCATCATTTGACAACAAGCACAGATGTACTTGAAAGAAGACAACATACAAATACTTAAAATTTAAAAAAAATGAAGACAAGATGTACAACTTAGAAAAAATTAGAAGTACAGATACTATGATGCTCGTACCCGCCCCATTAACATGCATGTATCAAAGATAACCATATCCGCAGGTAACGAATATCTATTTTTAATATTTGTTTCCTACCCGTTACAAATTTTATCGACAGATACCGTGAATACGGATTTTTTTGACATTCCTAAATAATGGTTTGTAATTAAATCTCTTCAATTTCTGCAATTATCAGTGCTGCATTGAGGGAGGCGACCAATAACCTTCAAGAAAGTATAAAGATGCGGTGATGTAAGAGGAAGGAGGGGGGAAGAAGATGAGGACAAATTTATCCTTTCACTTTGCTTATGGAGGTGCAGGAAGAAATACCCTCTTTTTATCTATCAAATAATTTTCGATATCTGTTTTCTAGGGTAAGGGCTGGATGAAAAAATTGCATCTACTTTCAATCTCCAATCGCCGCTGCCTAATTTTATGTTGAATTCACGCAGATTGCTCACATTATAATTAATGACATTACAAAGTTCTTTCTTTGCGATTAAAACTCATAAAGTATTATATATGAACATTGAAACTCATTTAAGTAATTACACAATCAATTTTGATTGCAATTTCCGAACATTCTTTGCCAAAAATCATTTTCAAATACATGATACCAAACGAAAATCACGTTCACTTAAAATTATTTGATAAAATCATGCTTCAAAAATCAATTTCATGAGTACACATCGAAACACAAGCTCGCATAATACTGGCCCACTCCTCGCAATTAAGCATTAACGATCACAAGAACTAGATTCGGCCCTTCCATTAGTTGGATTTAGTAAGTCTTCTCCACGATCCCTTATTTTGAACTACACAGATAAACGTAAAAGAACAATTACATCAAATAATAACTTCCCATCCGATCATTTACCTATGGTTCACCACCAAGCTCCACTCGCAGATTGTCATATGGATATACTTTGGGTGTCTGATACAAAGAAAATAACAGATAAATCAATCAACACAAGTACTAAATAGCTACATAAATAGCATTGAATATGAAACATCAAAAGAGGAAAATATCAAAGCAAAGGTAGCGCAAGCAATATTGCAATTGGATTGGGATACATGGATGATAACAATGACATGCAGGACAGAAACCTCCATTAGTCCATAGACCATGACCATGCTCAACTCTAGCAAACAATCTGTACTTTCCTTTCAACCAAACAGAAAAAGTTAAGTTCAAATTTAGCTTCACGTAAAATTAGAATAAACATGACGAACTAGGTTTGAATCCAGACTTAACCATAGAATCATACATGACAAATTTTGGACAACGAGAACATTGGTTAGTCGAAAATCTACGCAGGGAATTTGATTTCCATTAGCAGCTAGATTGCAAATTTTTGGAAGTTCCTACTTTTGCTACATCTTAATTACATATGAATTGTGAATGCTGTGCTCCTCCTAATATATGATTCTGGAAGTAGTTGCTGTTACACTATGTAAAAGCAAGGCAGGAGAATGGGGAACAATATCCTAACCTCTGAAAGAGCACTAGGAACAGTGAAGGCTTTCTTCAATTTTAAAATGTGTAATAACATCTTCAGTCAGACGCTAGGTTCAAATTATGACATATAATGTCATCATGATTGACAAAATAACCAGCCCAAATCAGAGAAAACCCACAAAAAATAATCCTTGATCCCATGTATCAGAGAGCATCTGAAATTAAACCCAGGAAAAAAAAATCTTAACCCTTGGCTGATCAAATTGCAATGAGCTTAACTAGAAGTCTGGTCTTCGATTTTATAGCTGCCACATGATTCCCTCAACTTCTGGGTTTGTTCTGCCTCCACCTACTGCATTTCTCCCATGTTTGTATGTCCCATGCCAATTGCTTTGTTATTTGAAAGTGGAAGGGAAATACAGGTTTTGGTTCATTATAGCATCAAAGTAAGGGTTCCTATATAGACCCATAATGGCTGATAAAAAAAAGAAATATATAGAACCATAATGAATCAGACCCTTCTCTGAAGACAAGACCCCAACATGACGAAATCTACATAGCACTCAAAGACAATTAATTGATCTAGATTCTACAAGAAGTTTGAAGCTTAAAGTGTCACATTTCAGATCCACCTTAGTTCATTGACAAAGCTATTCTATCCCTTATGCACAAATATGTGTCACAAAAATAAGAGTTCAAAACTTTTCATTAAACTATTAGGTTTATCAAAGTTCGATTAAAAAATAGGTACAAAGGCATTAACTTTTATCATAATAGGTTTCTTTTTCCTATAGGGCTTCTCAGCTAGTGTATAGCTTTATAGCAGGGCTGATTTTTGTTCATGGGTTTTGGTTGGGTTCACCCATGAGTTCTTTGTATCTTTCATTTTGTTTTTAATGATATTTTCATGTGATGGCAAATGATTGATGTCCTTAGGATGTCAGTCTAGCTGAGATGCCAAGGATCATAGTGATGCCTAGCATGAGTTTTTAAAAAAAAAATGGACCAAGTTCGTATTTGTGTACGTGTAAACTTTCTAGATTATGCATACTTCACACAAACATAGCTTTTCAAACCATAAAATAAAATCCCTTCTTATATATATATGTTTCAATGATCAAATACCTCTGCATTTATTATTAACAAATTCTATGATTGGACAGTACAGATTCCTTTGGTCAATTAGTCGAGCAAAGGGATGCCATTTTTTTTGTATTCTCTCAACACATTTTTTGTCTTATTAGACTGAATCAGGAACAAGAAACAAGGAAGCTATACACGTTTATTCAATGCTCATTAGAACAAATATATTTTCTCTTTCAATATCTCTAGTAAGGTTGTTGTTGAAAATTTTCTTACACTCAATCTTGACTGGAAGCTACAATACACATTGTTTCATAACCCTTATTGTTTGATGTGCAGAGTTAAATTGCATTGTGGGTATCCTATGTAGAACATATTACTGAACTGTAGAAAGCTTAGATGGACTTAGGGAACAAATAACACTTGCAATAACAATCTAAGATTGAGATTGTTGTTGGTGTGGCCTAAACTGACAGAGAATACTTATACCATTGTAAAATTAGTATATACATTTGTTGTAAAAGGGATCGGTGTGGCTCAGTTGAGTGAACCACCATAGAAGTTACATTTGGGTGTTTTTTTTCTCCCCCGTGCTTCCCTACCCTTATCAAAAAGCTTGTATAACCATTTCAAATTTATATATCTTGCAAAAAAGGTTTTGAAGTAGTTTTATATACACATATTCAACCCTCCTCTTCTATGTATCTTTTATTCCTTCAGAACACTCTACACTATAAAAGCTAGGATCAATTAGGGTGTGGATGTCATATGCATTTATCCGTGAGTGAGCGCCCTTGTTGATGAGACAAAATAACTAAAGAAAATGCTTATCTCAATACTTAATAGATATGTCCATAATTTAGACATATGTCCATTTAGGTTACGACTTTTGATTATTAATTATGAATTTCTTTCACAATTCTATACCTTTTAATACTTAGATTTGTAATAAATTATGTGTCCCGTGTGTACAAGGTTCAGTACAACAGGCACACAACTAAAAATTGCACAAGGCTCAAAGGATATAAATTAAAGAAACACACAACAACTAAAAGTGCATCGCCTAAGCAACAAACAAGAACAATAGAATCCAATTCAACCAAAATTTAGAACACTTCCTACATTACCACTCATCAAGGTCGACCGTTATCGACTTCCCTTAAAATATTTTATTGAGAAATGCTATAATAGAATTGAAATCAGCAACATCCTAATCGCACACTAAATAGAAAAACAATCAAATCAAAGTCTACATCGAGCATAAATTCAGAAGAACTGGTTAAGAATAAAGTTAAAGCAGAAGACTCACAAAGGGTATCTTGGAAGCTTTGTCATTCCACACAGCCAACAATCCCAGAGACGCAAAAAAGCTCAATCCCCCACACAGCCAGGCCAATGCTTCATACTTATTTCAAAATAATTAAATAAAAGAAAAAGAAAATTCAATGATATACATCAATATTAACGCAAAACTTCCATACGAAAATAAGAATCGAAGAAAAAACAGATACCTTTCCAACAGTGTCAGCAATACGATCTATGCACGGTTCGGGAAATGCTGTCCCGTTGTCCCACAGAAGTTCCTCATTCATGGGAAGCTGAAAGCCCCAAATTCAAAAGAGATGTTGGTTTTTAAGCTTTTATAAAAAATAAAAAATCGAATAAGATAAATTTAGCGAAATATACAGGTTTGTCAGGAACATAGTGCTTGCCGACTGGGAGGCCCATGCCGGATCGGAGGCGAAGAGAGGAAGCAACAGATCGGTAAACGACACCGTTTCCGCCCAAGATCCTTGATGCTGCGTTCGTCAATCTCCCTGCCATGGTTGATGGTTTTTTGCTTCTGATTCTTCTTCTTTCTTCTCCTTCTCCCACAACAACCTAATGTTACTGTCACTCGCTCATTATACGACATCGTTTGAGGTTCATTCGTTTTTACAATTTTACCCTTCAATGTTTCATAAGTTGGGCTTTTCGGCTGGATTGGATTTCTTTTCTTTGCTTTTGCTATTTGAAACTTAGGTCATGCTTTCAACCCAAGCCTAGTCACGTGGGGTTCAACCAAATAATACAGGTCTTTCTTCTTGCACCTCCAAAATTTCTTCTACACCTCCAAATAAATTTTAAATTTCAAAAATATTATTTGACCATTTAAATAAAGTCACGGATATCGCACTCCCAAAATTACTTTCGAAAGTCGAAATATATAACCGGAAGTCGACTTCGATTATATATTTTATCTTCCGGAAGTTGACTTCCAATTATATATTTTAACTTTCGAAAATATTCTTCACCGGACATCAACATCTGGAAACAATTTTGGGATACATGACTTCGCTTAAATAATCAAAAGGTATTTTAAAAATTTAAAAATTTTTGAAAGTGTAAAAGAAATACTTGGAGATAAGGGAAGAAAGCCCCAATAAAACATGCACACTTTTTCTCGTCGGAAAATACTTTTACGGACAAAAATAAGGAAAATAAACTTTACTGGAAAAAACAAAAATAAAATACTTTGTGTTCCATAATTGCATCATCGTTCTCACTTATTATCTTTTCCTGGTCAACTGTTTAGTTTATTTTATTTAAGGGAAAAAAAACTCTTAAGATAATAATATTATTAAAAAAATATGATATATAGATTTGAATCCATTGCAATTAAGCTTTCTTTTTTGCGTATCAAAGAAGTAGAGAAAAGTATGCAGAAATACTTGTTACCACATAGACGTGGTAAAAGTTTCAATACTTACACTTGTTTGCTCGTCACTTTTATCCTAATTTATCCATTGCATGTTAGTTAACGTGTACATTATTTTCCATTAAATATTTGTTTGGCAAACCAATAAAAGATGCATCACTTCATAAATATCAACACTGGAATAAATAAAAATTATTAAAAGTAAAATGTAACTTAATAAAAGAAAATGTTTTAATATGGTTTATTTTTTAAACATGAAAGATCATAGATAAAATTATTTGATTTGATTAATTTTTTATTTAAAAATCAAACTTTAGTGACAAAATATAATGTTTATTATGCTGAGTATTAAGTACAACAATATCCATGTTCATAATTATTTTTCAATAACTTGAAAAAACATGTCAATAGTTACAAATTTCTGAGGAAGCAAATATAGATTGTTTTCTTGTCAATGTCAATTTGTACCTGAAATTATGATGAAAATATTATGGACGTATATATTATAATTTTATGTGCTAAGTTTTATTTATTTGTAATGGTTACTTTAAAAATAATATTTGGAAACTGATAGTCTAAAAACAGATACTGACATACAATGTTTATTATTTTCGTACTTATAATGTTCTTCACAGTATCATCTAAATATAATTTCTTGTTAGTTTTAGCTTTTATTTATAACTGTTTTAAAATTTATATTTAAACAAGATTATAATTATTCAACAATGGATGTCGATTTAACATTTAACCGCAGGAAGCTGAATTATTGTACGTATACAATAATTTTAATGTTTTCAATAACATTATAATCAATCAATAACGGACATTTCTAATAAAATATGAAAGTTAATATCTTAAAATTTTCAAAGAAATGTTATATCGGATGTCGATTTGACATTTAAGCTCATGAAACTGAGTTATTGTATACCTTCTCTTAATCAGAGTTGCACTCCTCTATTTTTTTTTTATTATGAATAGGAAGAAAATGCAAATTTAAATATAAAGTTTTACAATGATTCATGCACACTCAACCAATCAAAATTATCATTTTGGTTTAGAAAGCAAAAAAAAAAAAAACAAATTATAATGAAAGCAATATTATAGAATTAATAATAATTTTAAAAAATATCAACTACCGTGTTTAATTAACTGGTAGATATCCAGGGTTGCACACAGACATTTTAATTGCAACTTTGATTGAAGTCATGGTCGGGTCAATGTCAGAAGTCCAAAATATGAAAGGGCAAATTAAGTTGGTAAAAGGAAATTTTACTTGGCTGATTATGATCAAAAGCATATGATAGAAAATAAAAGAGTGAAACACATCTCAGATGATCCGGCCAGCAATTGACGCAACAAAAACACTTGCTCTGCAAGAAGGGGGCAAGGAGTAACCCTAACAGTGGCAAGTAATAATTTAGGCCAAACCACATCATGATTGTGGGAAGAACTGAAGATAATAAAAGGACAAAATGCAGTAACCATTGAACCATCGACGTGACCATCACAGAAAAATTTTAGATACCCAATTGAGTCTGCACTTGGAGGATGGTCTTGGCTGAATCTACAAGCCTCTGCGTCTCCTCTGGGTTCAAGTGGATATTGGTGACACCCAGTATCCCTCCTCTACCAAGCTGTGCTGGCAAACTCAGGAACACTTCCCCATCGATCCCGTATAACCCCTTGGCAAGAACAGACACAGGATGGATCTTTCTTTGGTCCCTCAGAATGGAACGGGCCAAGTTAGCCACCGAGTACCCTATTGCCCACGACGTGTACCCTTTCAGCCTGATCACTTCATACGCACTATCTATCACTGACTTGTGTATATTCTCCAGTGTCTCTTTCTCGTATGCAATCTGCTGATTCTCCAAAAAACTCAGCACTGGAACACCCCCAACGCTAATGCTAGACCACAATGCCACCGAACTATCTCCATGCTCTCCTACAATATAAGCCTGCAATCACAACTTTCTTTCATTCCTTCACTTTTCCTACTCTATTCATAATTTCATTATCTTAACTTCAAAAGTTTAAATAACTCACACCAACTAAGACTATCTTTGGTTTTAGTTTGGACTATTTAAATCTACGTTAGTCCAATCAACACTTATGTTTGAATTCTCATAAAAGAAGTGTGTTACATGGCCTGAAACTAGTTTTCAATAGAAAGAGTAAAATACTTGCTTTTACAAACTAGTTTTGCGAAATGAAATCCTCCTAAAGTATAGAAACTTTAATCTAAAGTTGCCCTGATGCGGTGGTAATTTAATAATTTGAATTATAATGTAATTTAATATAGTTTTCTCTATTTCTAGGAGAGATTGTTAAATAGTTCGACGACCACAACTTTTATATTCCCTCTCTGTCTTAATTTTGAATAAAAAGAGTACATTCTTAGTTCAGTTCATAAATCGTGAAGATTAGTTCATATTGAAATTAGTTAAAAAAAACTATAATGCATCAACCTACTTGGTGACTTAATTTTTCACATTTAACAATTAAAAATAAAATAAAAAGGGGAAAGTGAGAATTGTTGACCTGTACGTCCTGGGCGTTGACGTCGAGGTGATCGGCGATGAGGAAACGGAAGCGAGAGGAGTCCAAATTGGTGCCCGACCCAATGACCCGGTTGGAGGGGAAACCGGAAAGCTTCCAGGCGACGTAGGTGAGGATGTCGACAGGGTTGGAAACGATGAGGAGAGTGGTGGCGGGGGAGTGACGAACAAGCGGGGGTATGATGGCGCGGAAGAGGGAAAGGTTCCGCTGGAGCAGGTTGAGGCGGGACTCACCGGCGATTTGGCGGGCGCCGGCGGTGACGATGCAGAGATCGGAGCCGGCAGTGATGGAAGAGTCAGTGGAGGCGTGGATCTTGGTGCGGGGGAGGAAGGCGGCGGCGTGCTGGAGGTCGAGCATCTCGCCGCGGAGCTTGTCGGCGTTGGTATCGACGAGGACGAGCTCGTCGGTGAGGTCCTGGGTGAGGATGGTCTGAGCGATGGCCATTCCGACGTTACCAACTCCGATGACGGAGATCTTGTTGTGTTGCTTGGTGGTAGAGGGAGGGTCAGCGTTGGCGATGGGCTTGAAGAAGGCCTGGGTTAGGTCGAGGCCCCCCGGGCCCAACGTGGAACCTGAAGCGCTCTTGTGCATGATGAAGTAAGATGATTTTTTGGTGTTGCTGTAAACAGGTGAGAAAGAAGGTGGAATTTATAATAGTAGAGTGTGCGTGTGAGCGTGAAGACTAGGAGTAGTATTGTTGAGGCCAATACTGTGGTCTGCGAAGGAAAGAAAGAAAAAGTGTTGCAGAATAGCCAGGTCCACCTTCTTTCTAGATGCAGATAAAGTAAAAGGGACAGAACGGAGTTCCAAGAGGAAAAAGTCACTCATTTCATTACACTCTGAGACCGCTCTGATGCGTTTTAAAGATTAATTAAATACTTTCGTCTCCTTTTTCGTGCTTTCCAATTAACCCATACCTCTTTATGTGTGATGCTTGAAAGAGTTCAAATTTTTTCCATTTTCTAATTAAACAATTTTTAATCTTTTTCTTTTTCAACTTATTTTGTTTTCCTAATATTAAAACATTTTTAATCAATAATTATTAATTGATAATAGAGAAAGAGTTAAACTCATAATTTCTTTTATCTTTTATTTCAATTTTTTTAAATTAATTTATTATTTCTTTTGAATTCTTTGGTTCAACATTATAATTTTCAAATTTAATGAAAAAAAGTTGAATCTCAATCTTTTTCGTCTTTCCTTCTCTCTGAGTCGCTTATAACATTAATTTTTCAATAATCTTACTTGAAACATTTGCATGAAATGAATTTTTAAATAATCTAAAACACTTTATTTGAATTGATTCTTTTACCGTGTTCTGTGGCTTCTGACTTTTTAGGTTGGTACTGAACTTTGAACGTTCACGCGTTCAATTCAAGACCTACTTCAGTTATTTGCCACCGTGGTTTATTTTAAACTTCACCAATTGTTATTATGCCAAATGTGCAGTCACCTTTTGTTCTCACCGCTTACGTTTTACGACTTTAATTAAAACCGGATTTCAAAGATGTAAAAAGGCAATTCTGGAAATCTTCATCAAAAATATTCAACAAACATAAGCCAATGCTGCCTCAGCCTGGCACAGAATTTCAACTCAACATGATTTCATTCAACGATATATATATATATATATATATATATATATATATATATATATATATATATATATATATATATATATACATATATATATATATATATATATATATATATATATA
>Ga0099822_1012718_pt1 | contig 10012 bp, 5 predicted proteins | sample CowpeawhiteBW_FD_76839 | JGI IMG/M metagenome (GOLD analysis project Ga0099822, IMG submission 76839) | Root nodule microbial communities of legume samples collected from California USA - Cow pea white BW | ecosystem: Host-associated > Plants > Roots > Nodule | place: USA: California | collected... | reverse complement strand
TTGTAGAACCGAAGCAATATAGGTTGCTGAAATTGCAAAATTGCCACCGCCTCCTTATAGGCTTCGGTTCCGCCATAACCGAGGCCTATAAGGCGAGGTAAAATATCAAATTTGCACTAGTGTGTTAGGAACAAATCAATAAAGAAAAAAATAAAAGAGAGAAAAATAAACAACAAAAGGAATTTATTGTGGTTCGGCGTACAATGTGTATGTCTACATCCACAACTACCCTCAGAAGTATTTTTATTTTGTCGTGTATCACATTTACAAAGGGTCTCATATATAGTAAAATAGAAAACAACATCTCACAATTTTAAGCAATGTGTGACTAAATCAAATATTATAATACTAACAAAAATGACTTAATTTTATGTTACAGTTAAGCTAAGAAAACCAGGTGCAAAGTTACTATGAAGAGAAAAAATTTGTCTCCGAAAACTACGTATACACGTTCATTTGGTACTTCCCTTTAAGCTTGGCTCTGTCATAAGAATACTACATAATGAATCCACACACACTTTGTGAAGGACAAATAGTTGTAATATCACATTATTATTATTATTATTAAAAATTCTTCTTCTTCTTATTATCATTTTCTCTTTATGCCCCTTAGATCATGAATAAGTATACAAGATTATTCATCTAAAATGTTCATTTTCATTTATAGAATAAGTAGAAATGGAACTTTACTACAAATCTAGAATCCTACCAGTTTAAAAATTTAAGTAACCGTATTTGAACTTGAACATTGAATAGGTGCAGGGGATTGAAATCCAGTGAGTTAGTTAAAATAATAATTGAACTAGGATAAGGAAATAAACTAGGATAAGGAAAGTTAGTTGGAGTTGTGTGATTAAATTGAGGTTTTCAGTAAAAGTTCCATGCTTTCTAGTACTTGAAGCTTTGCATTTTAATTAGATTTTTCATCAATATCTACGTTCTCTTATCTCTCTAGTACGAAGTCAGGAATTGAGGAAGTTCAAGTTATGTCTCAATTTCTTTGTAAATTTAGCTAGAGAAAAATCCAGTAACAGAACAACTTTAATAGTGTTCTTCTCTTTGCCGAAGTGCAATTGAAACGCTAGAAGCAGAAATTAGAGAATCTGCTTGCAATTTGAACACTTCAATGGAAGAGATATCATTCTCCAAACAAAATCTTCCCATAACTCTTGATTTTATGAAAAGACATGAATTTGATATTGTAAGTGTTCGATAATCCGTTTCTGATTTGATTTAGTTAAAATCGTAATTTACTCAAGACACTATAGACCATGATTCATTTAAAATTTTAGTCTATCTCACTATATACTATGATTTTAACTGAATCATAGCCTATTCTTTGTCATTAATTTAAAAAATGGCACTATTTTAGTATAGACTTTTTTTTTTTTTGAATAATGGTAATCTATTTGCATAATAATTTTACATATTTGTACTAATGTTTTCAGAAATAATATAACTTTGTCAAATAATTAAAGAAAATTTGTCAACCGTTTCTGTAAAAGAATCCAGAACATAGTGATAAGTCCACTCTAGTCACATTGGTGATTAAGAAATGTATCTTGATATGAGCTACTATAACAAATATAAGGATTTCTTATTTATTTTTATTTAGTGTTAATAAAGTTATATTATACTTAATTTAACCTTGGAAATAGTGTTTAATATAATGTGTTAAATATGTTTTTGGTCTCTTAACTTTAAATGAAAATTGGAATTAGTCCCTCTTTGAAACTTTGGCCAAATTTAGTCCCTTAATATTAGAAATGGGGATTTAATCTTTTCAACCAAATTTTATTAAGTTTATTTGACGTTTGAAACGTTTTTGAACCATTTATATTAATTATTAACATGATAACGTTTGACTTGTTTACATTTTTTGACATATTTCTACTTCAATGTTAGTTGAGAAACACGTTTGGAATGTAACACCTAATTTAATTAATAACACTAATTAAAGGAAATATCACACAGAATAATATTGGAAACAAAGGCCTGGAGTATAGACACTACTCCTTACAATTTATCCAAGAGAAACCAGAATAAAAGGTTAGGCACACCAAGATGTCAGTAACCCAAGTAGAGTAAGAGTCGACAATTTACAAAATGAAGTGCCAAACGAGGCAATACATGGGTCGTGGCCCTAAAAGAAAGCTGTAAATCCAACCTAGAAAGGCTAAGCAGCGGAATCTCCTTCACCCAGATGACCACAGGGAGTTCTCGCATCTGCTCACATCAACAAGTTGATGATCATCGCAAAGAGAGAAAACCACACACATAAATCAAACAAACAGAGGATAAGCTAGAGCAGAAAAAAAGGAGCTATCATGCAGTTACATTCAATTTCACAGTCCAAGATGCACATGTCAACCAATCATGTTATGACTTTCAAACAATACACTAAGACTCACGACACGACTCATCCGGATACATATAATTACTCGGATTCAGCGGATACTTGCACTTGTGGTGGTCTTTCCTGCTCTACCGAGCCAATTGTTACAGTGTTACATCCCCCCACACAAGGTTAGCCCTAAAGGGGTTTCAGGCCTCCTGCTACTCTCACCACTATAGTCAGTACACTCTACGTGAGAATAACTGACTCTTTAGAGTGTCAAGATGCAATCATTACCTTGAATCCTTACTAGATTATATAGATGGGGCACAACCATGAACTCCCACTAATAGGGGTCATGGAATTACGTCCCGACCAACTGAGGCCCCACCATGAGGTCTCACCTAGAGGCTCATGGAATTACGCCCTAACCAAATGAGGCACCACCACGAAACTTCGTGGAATTACGTCGCAACCATATCAATAACATATTCCATCAACCAATATAACTTTCATACTCATACCAAACCCATGATCACATATATAACCAACCATTCATTCATGCTCCATATTAAGATCTGGTCAAACTCATCATTCACCACCCATAAACCATCTGTACTCATGCATATTCACCCATCTCATGCTTTAATATAGTAAATCATTCAAATATATGCCAAATATCCAAGAACAGAGAAACCACAAAACCAGGACGCATTCTCGCCTAGCTCCTCGCTCAAGCAGAAAGGTCTTGCACAGGCGAGAGGGATCGCTCAGGCAGGCTCCTTTCGCCTTAGCGAGGGCTCAAAAAGAGGAACAGTGGTGGCATCGCGTTCTCTCGCTTAGGCGAGACCTCCTCACCTGAGCGAGATGGCTTGTCGCTCAAGACTAGAGCTCGTAGCTTAAGTGACAGCTCACGCAACACCTAGGAGAGTTTTCTAATACTCTCGCTTAGGCGAGCTCCACTCGCTTGGGCAAGATTATCAGACTTCCTCCATTGTTCACGCATACAACAACCGAAACTCTTTCAAACAGTACCCAAAACATTACCATACTATTATAAGTGTCACACAAATATCAGAATCACTAAACAGAGCTAAAAATGAACCAAAAAGATGAAAAGGCGTGGAACCCTAGCTTCCTTTAATTGCAAAGGTTACTGGGGGTTTGAGTATGAACAGAGAAGCACCGTTGCTCCTGGGGTAGTCTAGTGAGCTGGAAACAAGAACAATGGGGCAAAGACAAATTACTACAGTTAGCCTTAGTTGGAACCGTGCAACTCAACTGAAAAGTAGAGAGTATGGGTTGGAACAACTTACGTGGAGCGGAAAAATGGGTTGAACTCACTTGAAGACGAATGGGTTTCAAAATCCTAGCAGAGCACAGTTGTTGTTCTAGAGAGAGTGCAAGGGAAACTGATGTCTGAAAAGTGTAGATAATGAGGGTGTTAGGGTTGTTTAGGGTCTTGGACACCCTTTGCTCTAGTCTTAGGGCCAACTGATTAGGATAGCCCCTTTAAATTTTTAGGGCAGAAAAAGAGGGTTTTACGTTCTCCCCAACAACAAAAATTTTCGTCATCGAAAATTCACCGATGGAATAGGAAGAAACTATGTTTTTCTCATTTTCTCCGAGAACCGCCACTGAGACATTATTGATAAAACGACTCTAACACCTATAGTCTCTGGAAACTTTGCCTCTGGCTAAGCGATATGTGTTCAGCTATGTAGATTGGCTTAGTCACTACACTCGAAGTAACTTCCAACTTGCAATCTTAAAACTAGAATGCTCCTTCATACCTGCCTAACTAACTTGTATCTGATATACTGACTCACCTACCATATGTTATCCACTATCTCTTGTAGGTTTTTATCAAAGTCTCAGATGACCTTAAGTCTCAAACTAAAGCATGTTCATTATCACTTCACATCACCTTGTTCACTCCTTTATGCATCACTCCACTAACTTGATCACTCTTGAGTGCTGGCCTACTGCCCCACCATCAACACTTTTAACCACTTTTATGTATAACGACACTTCTACATCTTGCTTCCTTTGTTGGCTTCAACCAAGGAAAATAAGTTCACTACCGAGTTGTTCCATTTCCCATTTAAACCTTTAACTGATTCCTTCACCATAACGTCTTGGCATCCTATCTTCATCTTTAATCCCCTAACTTATAGGCATCATTCCACAAAACCTCAGAACCATAACTTCCATTGACCTCAAATTTCTAGTCTGGTTCGTACCACTCAACTCCACGTTACACCTCGAACAAAGATTTTCTGATTTGCCTTTTCTCAACCTTGTTAAGAGACTCACTAGTGCTAGTCAGATGACTAGACTAATGAAATCTCCTCACACATTCTCTTCCCAACCTAAACACTTATGTTTCTCAACCAACTCACTCTCACCTTGTCAAGCCCAGATCTTGAATTCTCTTATAGAAACAAACACCTACTCTTACTTCCTTATTTTAAGGTTGGTATCCTAACTTGAAAACATAATTCAACCACCTCTTATTTCCCTGGTCCAACTTCCTCTATGCAACTCTACACTTCCAACTCTGAATGATCATTGAACATTCTTAACTGATACTTCCTAGAACGAAACTTTTGATGTTTTTAAAGAACTAGTCTTCATAGTACCCACTAGGTCATGAGTAAGATTGTTCGTCTCACGCGCCTCTTACCACTCATAAGCATCACTTGTCTCCTATCCGTTGCGCTACTCTGGTCCACACACAAGGTCACTCATTTGTTTACTCAAAATGATTTTACTTTCATGTCTATCGTGACAGGAGGCAATCATCGCTAAGAAACCTTCTTCCAAAACTTCCATGGAACTTGCGAAACCCTTCAGACTCATCTTTCTATAGTCTTAACATCCCATTTCTCAATATCGTATCCACCCTTTTCTTTTTCTAAACCATATGTCCTACTAGTCACTTCCACCTTTGTCAATACTCATCTTGAACATTCTAAAGACTCTCTTTACACTTGGAAAACTCGCTGCTAAACCTTGATGATGACGCTAACTTGTTTGAAATTCCTTACCTTCACCATGTTTCTACCCATTAAAACTATAGGCCCAAAAATTCTATCCTCCCTTATCCAACGTTTACCCTTGAACAATCTATCCTCTCACTACCTCTCCTTTAAGATTCACCAAACTTGCAATCATCCTTGTGGTTATACATAGTATATGCCATTACTTCTCCAGCATCTCCCTCACTTTCGTATTTACTTCAACTTCTCTGTAGGAACCATCCTATTAGGAACTATTGCCACAAGTACTCCTTCAGACATCAATGCAAAAGTGAACTCCACCACATCAAAGGTTAAAGTTTTAGTACTTGCTTCAGAACATGACTACAAACTCTTCTACTACTGAGATCCTTTGTGTCTACTATTCACTTTCCTTTGTCAGGTGACTCTGATTCACGTGACACTCTGCCCTCACTATTTAGCTTGATCCATACTTCATATGCAATCACTGACTTATCCCTTTTTAATCAAAGTACACCACCTCGTTGGTTGTCCCAGCTCATCGAAATGAGATTGAGAAAACAACCAATTCACCCTTGAGACTATGTCCCAACCTTGCAAAGGAAACAATTCAAATCGGATTTGAATTTAAATACTTTGATCACCACGAAGGCACCACACACTCGAGCGAATCTTCACTTGGCTGCTACTATAGCAAAAACCACAATCTCAAACTCAACTCCTTCTTGCAGACAATCAAGATTCCCTTACCATACTGGTGACATCAAAGAGTGCACGACCCTAAGCAAAGCCAAAGCCCATAATCCAATCACCACCTTTGTAACATGTATCTTTTAAATTAGATCCCTATGCTGACCACTTTAGTACAAATCATCGCAAACACTCTCATAGCTACTCAACTTTTGTTTTCCTTTCCTCTTTCCCTATGCTGTGACATTACTAAATGTCCTTCCCTACAAGAACAAACTTAACTATGTGCTTCTCCTTCTTATGCTTGAAATCGTCCATCTCATATCTAATGTCAAACCTTCCTCTTTTGTGGGCCACTTTACTTAGAACATCCCTTCTACTCTTAACTTGGGTAACTGTTATCGCTGAGAAGACCCAACTACTCCTTACTGAATTGATCTAGTCTGTAATTCCTAATATACTTCCTTCTCCTATAGCATCATCATGCTTGGCTGATCTTCAAAGCTTTGTCTCCCATAAGCTTCCAACTACACGTATGCTTTCCTATACACTTAATGACCTTCACCCTTAACCTCAAACCGTCTACACTGTTCCACTTCAAACCTCAGACATTGCCACGACATAAAGCCAAGTTGATTCCTCAAACCTTGCTTCACGAGCACGCACCGATATCTTTTTATACAAATCTCTGAACTCAACTATTCATTTAAAACTTGTAGTATACGAGCTTAGAACTCGATCTTGTAGCTACCTCGGCCCAAAGCGTTGCTTCTTAACTTCCAACATCATTTCATAGTCTTCTAAACCAAGACTCAACTTCCATCATCCATCGATATACAACCCTCTACATCTTCACATCGTGGAGGCAAAAGATTATCTCACAGGCCCTACCAATCCTTGTAAGGGTGGGTAGGTCAAGTTGAGCTTGAATTTGCATTCCCTCATCACTATAGACACCAGACACAAAATACTGAGGCATAACAGAACAACTAGAACATACAAGGCAACACTCCATCATCTACAAACAATCAAGCCTTTTGTCTGTCACACTTCCTTCCCCAAACCATTATAATTAAGAAAGGAAAAAATAACCTTTGATCTAGTCATGATTGTGCACCCTAATCACTTTATCAAGACGTTTTTTTGTTGTTAAAAATTTTGGTTTCACTAACAAACTCGATTGAACTTCAATACTCAAGCTCACGAGACATGACAAACCCACAACCTAAGGTCACACCAAGATGCAGTAACCCAAGTAGAGTAAGAGTCAATAATTTACAAAATGAAGTGTCAAACGAGGCAATACATGGTTCGTGGCCCTAAAAGAAAGCTGTAAATCCAACCCAGAGAGGCTAAGCAGTGGAACCTCCTTCACCCTGATGATCATGGAGAGTTCTCGCATCTGCTCACATCAAACAAACAGAGAGTAAGCTAGAGCAGAAAAAAAGGATCTACCATGCAGTTACATTCAATTTGATAGTCTAAGATGCACATGTCAACCAATCATGTTATGACTTTCAAACAATACACTAAGACTCACGACACGACTCATCCAGATACATATAATTACTCGGATTCAGCGGATGCTTGCACTTGTGGTGGTCTTTCCTGCTCTACCGAGCTAATTGTTACAGTGTTACATCCCTCACACACAAGGTTAGCCCTAAATAGGTTTCAGGCCTCCTGCTACTCTCACCACTAGAGTCAATACGCTCTACGTGAGACTAACTGACTCTTTAGAGTGTCAAGATGCAATTCTTACCTTGAATCCTTACTAAATTATATAGATCGGGCACCACCACGAACTCTCACTAACAGGGGTCATGAAATTACGTCCCGACCAACTGAGGCACCACCATGAGGTCTCACGTAGAGACTCATGGAATTACGCCTTAACCAAATGAGGCACCACCACGAAACTATCATGGAATTACGTTCTAACCATATCAACAACATATTCCATCACCCAATATAACTTTCATACTTATACCAAACCCGTGATCACATATATAACTTTCATACTCATACCAAACCCGTGATCACATATATAACCAACCATTCATTCATTCACCACCCATAAACCATCTGTACTCATGCATATTCACCCATCTCATGCTTTAAATAGTAAATCATTCAAACATGTGCCAAACATCCATAAACAGAGAAACCACAAAACCAGGACACATTCTCGCCTAGCTCCTCGCTCAAGCAGAAAGGTCTTGCTCAGGCGAGAGGGTCTCTTGCTCAGGCGAGCTCCTTTCGCCCAGGCGAGGGCTCAAAAAGAGGAATAATGGTGGCATCACATTCTCTCACTTAGGCGAGACCTCCTCGCCCGAGCCAGATTGCTTCTTGCTCAAGACTGGAGCTTGTCGCCTGAGTGACAGCTCGTGCAACACCTGAGAGAGTTTTCTGATACTCTTGCTTAGGCGAGCTCCACTCGCTTGGGTGAGATTATCAGACTTCCTCTGTTGTTGACGCGTACAACAACCAAAACTCTTTCAAACAATACCCAAAACATTATCATACTATTATAAGTGTCACACAAATATCAGAATCACTAAACGGAGTTAAAAGTGAACCAAAAAGATAAAAAGGCGTGGAACCCTAGCTTCCCTTACCTGAATAGGCAACTGAGGGGGTGTTTTTGAGTATGAACAAAGAAACGTCGTAGGTCCTGGGGCAGTTTAGTGAGTTGGAAACAAGAACAGTGGGGCAAAGACATATTACTATAGTTAGCCCTAGTTGGAACCATGAAACTCAACTGAAGATGAATGTGTTTCAAAACCCTAGCAGAGCACAGTTGCTGTTCCAGAGAGAGTGAAAGTGAAACTGATTTCTGAAAAGTGTAGAGAATGAGGGTGTTAGGGTTGTTTAGGGTCTTGGACATCCTATGGACCAGTCTTAGGTCCAACTGATTAGGGTATCCCCTTTAAATTTTTAGGACAGAAAAAAAAGGGTTAAAGGAGAATTAAACTAGGTCGAAGTGTTAAAAAAAGACTAATTTTAACTTTTACTAAAAATTAAGGGAGAACAAATACAAGTCGTCAATGAAAATTTGTAGTTAGATCGATGAAAACTAAAATTACACACTTATAAAGTTATACACAACAATAGAAAAAGTATATATTTAAGTGTTAAACTTGTCCTAAAATGATATTCCTTATCTTTAAAATTTCAAATAATGGAAGACAACAGATTACTAAAAAAAAAGGAAATGAAAGTGTTAAGTCCAATAAAACTAAAAGTTTTGTCGGCCATTCTTAATGCGTTTCCCTTTATATTGGTATTATGCGCAACCATTTTAAAAGCGTTTCTGAGAATAAAAAAAATTAATTCGTTTATAAATTAAAATTAGTTTGTATATTTGTAAAATTATTTTTATTAATTTTTGTAAAACATATTTATTAATTTATTTACTAGATAATTTTTACTTGTACAAAGAAACTAACCTTTTTTTTTTTTTAATTTTAGAAGTTTTTGAAAGATTTACCTTCAAAAATAGAACCTAAACGAGTAATTAACTGATCCACACTTTTTCAATTACTTTAGTAAAGAGAACTGATGCTTTTCTTTTACTAAAGGGTCTTTTCTTTTTCTTTTCAACAGAAAAGGCTGGTCATATTTAGAATTCGAGTTGTAGAGAAAATTCTAAAATGTTCTGTGTAATCATGACTTGACTTGTATTGCTGAAATGAAGATAATTTATAATTTTTATATTATTATAACTAATATAAACAAATATAACACCATCAGAAACCAGGAAAAAAAAAATCTCTATCCCATGCATGTACTAGTTAAATAGTGCCTTAACAAATATTGAACCTATAATTTATATATTTTTTATACTGTTATAACTTTTTCATGTATTCGTCTGCTATATTTAAAATTTTTAGATATGCATTTCAATATATATATATATATATATATATATATATATATATATATATATATATATATATATATATATATATTTTTTATATATATA
>Ga0099822_1012716_pt1 | contig 10013 bp, 3 predicted proteins | sample CowpeawhiteBW_FD_76839 | JGI IMG/M metagenome (GOLD analysis project Ga0099822, IMG submission 76839) | Root nodule microbial communities of legume samples collected from California USA - Cow pea white BW | ecosystem: Host-associated > Plants > Roots > Nodule | place: USA: California | collected... | reverse complement strand
TTATATAAAAAAAAAAAATATATATATATATATATATATATATATATATATATATATATATATATATATATATATATATATATATATATATATATATATGTGAAATGATTTGACGTATATATTACAAAAAATTATTGTAACATGTATATATAAATTGTAATTAAGCTTATTTACTAATTTGGTCTCAAATTGGAGAGGACGAAATTTAATCATTTTAAAAAATTGGGTACAAAATTGAACCACAAATTTAAATTGGGGTATTAAATTGAAAATAACTATTACCACTACCATGTGTCATGATTGTAAGCTGCCACGTGGCACGATGATAAACTGACACGTGGCCGTTTTTAAATTTTTTGAAAAAAAAATTAAAAAAATTAAAAATTTCATGGCTCGACACATGTATTGTACGAAGACGGTGTTAACTCCAACTTAACGGAGAGAACCAAACTCTTTAGAGAATTGAAGTACTAAATTGAACAAAACAAAAGTTTGGGTACCAAATTGAACTTAAGCAAAAAGTTAGAGCATCAAATCAGTAATTATACAAAGAAAATATTTATTAATGGAATTTAAAAAAAAAAAATCAACTTCCGACATGATTTTTTACATAACCATATCATAATCAAAATTTCATTCTAACTAAGGATTCTTGTGATTCTGGACGATCCAACTACAAGAGCACCGATAATGGAGAGCTTCTCCCACCATTTTTTTTTTCTGCCCGACTCTTTGCTCTTAATGTCAACCTAAGAGCAGATAGCTAATGCGTTCTGCTTTTTTAATAGGATTCTATACAAAAACTTTGATATTAATTTTACTAACAAAATTTTTACACAAAAATATTCTTTAGTAATAAAAATGTTAAATTAACGAGTATGTATTATTTAGAAATATTTCTATCAATAATTAAAATCCTAAAATTGGTTAATAAATTTTTTTTATAATTTTTTTTTCGTTTATTAAATCTGAATATTATTTTATTGACAGAGCTTTTTTCTGTCAATAATTTTTTTTAATAATACGATATTTTCTTTTGTATATTTTCTTGTGTATATTTTTGCCAACAACCTAATAAAACATTAATTATATTAGTGTATTAATATAAATCTTAATATACACTTATATTCCGTAATAATTATAATCTCCAAAAATTAAACCCAAGATATTATAGAATGACTCATACATGAAAAATACTATAATAATAATAATAGTGGTGGTTGGTGATTCATTTATATTTATGCATATCAGTTATGAGTTTCTTTACTGGAACACACACCAGTTTTTTGTAGTTTGTTCTTTTCTATATTCTCAACACTGTTATCAACGGTGCATATAAGTTTTTATAGAGTAGTAGTTAGACACGTGTGAATTATGATTATATTTATATCCATTATCAGAACTTTCACAACCTATAACATATCTGGTCAAATTATGGTGTAAAACTCATTAATATATATGTGTAAGGTGGATTTAATAACTTAGAAGTGAATATTGTTTAAAAAATGGTTAAATTATGCAGTATACCCTACAATTACAACACATCACGATTGTTTAATAGTTTTTTTTATATTGTCCTTTGAGCATCAAAAATACTATATTGATATTTTAAATATTATTTTAATATATTTTAAAACGTTAAATTTAATGATAATCAGTATATTATGAAGACATAGCAGAGAAACAACACAAAAAACTAACAGAGAATCTAAATTCTTGTTTAATATTGATGTTAGGTATGCAATGATCATCTATATATAAACTTGCATTGCATGTGTCTTAAAGAATTGTCTGTGTTTACCTAAAAATTTCTGTAGGAGTTATTAGGTTAGGAATCCAATGCTGCAACCACAGCACTGAAAGCCAATGGAATTTAAGTAAGTGGAGACACATGCAATCATCCATATTCCTTTAAAGTTTGAAAAGGTATACAAAAAGGTACAGCTTCACCATCATAACAAGCCAAGACAAAAGTTTTTATTGCCTCAAACAAGAAAGAGAAAAGTAGAACAACTGCTGCATATTCCTCTTTTCATGTTGGAGTTTGATGGTTGACTTGCACACCAGCCAAAACAATACACAATACAAACAAATAGAATCACAGTAATCAAAGGAGAAGTGGAACATGATCAATGCAATTTACGTTTCTACAAGTTTCTCTCACATCTTCACTTCCACCCCAAATCATACACTTGAATGAAAAACGAAAAGTAATTAAATACCTTCAAATCTTGATGTCTATCTAGCCAAAACAATAATCTTGCCTCTTTAGTAAGTGCTTTCATCAAAGCTTGCTGTTTCTGATTAATGTGAACCTGCAAGAGAAGTTAAAAGAGAAAACGCATTTTCAAATAACGCTGGTAAAAGATTTGGAAGAAGATCCATGTTACGATACACGATGAGAATTTAAGTATGAGTTTAAATTTCACGTTAAGTATAATAAAAGTGAGAAAAATAAGTAATATAAAAATGAAGATCATAAACCTGAACTCTCAAAGAAGGTTTCTCAGAGAGACAGATACACAGAGTCCGTTTGGCATGCTGGCCACCTCCATATGAATCGTGTTTGAAGACACTAATGGAGGTGGACAGAATGCCAAAATGTCTATGGAACAAGACCTCTGAGAAACCCTAGAGAGCAAGGAAAAGCACAAAGAAGTGGAGACCGAAGAAGAAGAAGAGAGGTTGTTGTAATAAAGAGAAATGAGGAAGAAGCAACAAAGTTTTCTATAATTGTATTTTGAAGTGAAGATGGGTTTTTGTAGAGAGAAGTGGCAGCAGCGTGCATGGAGTTGTACGATCTGTGGGTATGGTGGGCGCTTGTGTTGCAATAAAGAAAAAAGACTTTTAATTGAAACCTTGGTTTTGTCTGCACAAGTTTACTACTAATATGTGTTTATGTCTGTGTAAGAGAGAAATGTTTTGCATTGAAAATTCAGGTGAAAATAAGGTTTGTATTGTAGGTTGCAGAATGTGGGTTTGTTTTTTTCTTTTCCCTTGACTATGTGATTGGTGTGTGCTTTCACTGTGCTTTTCTGACTTGCTGCAAAAGAAGGATGCAAAATGGGCTGTCCATGTCTCCCACTGAGATTATAATCACTTTGTCAACCAACTGTTCATCAATTCAATCTTTTTGTTTGAATACAAATAGTGCTGAAACTATTTTTCTGCATCAATGCAGTAGCAGTTACCATAAATATATACACATATATATGCAGCATCATGTTATGATTATTAGAGTGTGGTGTAATGTGTGGGAATTAATGTCTAGACATAGTAAACAAAACTAATCTGCCAAATGTTGATGATGTTGGTATATATAAAGTAACCAATTAATTAATTAAAATCACGAAATGGTTTTCTCAAGCACATTTTTGTGGAAATTCAGCCATGGACAATTAATGGCCATCTTATTTATGTCTGGTCGATTGAACCTGTAGAAAATTAAATGGAGTATTCTGTAAGACCTGACTAAAACTTGGCATTAACTTGGACTTTACTGATTTATAAATCAGACTTGTGAAAATTCAGAAATAGTTTTTGTTAATTGAGTGTGGTTTATGAATTCGAAATATGATATGTTATTTGATTGGGATATTGGATGAGAGTTTGAATATTTTGGGTTGTAATTAGATCCAATTGTATGGAGTATAAGTTGATTGTTACATAAGGTGGGATAGAATATTGATATTGAAGGTTGGTATACTCGGTTTGTGTTCTTCTCAAACGACCAAGATGTGTTAGATGCAAGGTGTAAAAATAGGTTTTGTGGAATGAATTGGTAATCAAGCTATACAACGTGGACAATACTTTGTATCATCACTTTAGCAATTTTGAGTTAAGTTCACTGATTAGATTTATGTACAAACCTATTTTATAAAACAACAATTATATTTAAAAATAAAGAATTTAAATGAGAATTATAAAATATTTTATTAAAACACTAAGATATATTAATATATATATATATATATCTAAAATTAAAATTAATTTTAGGGTTAAATATGTCTTTGGTCCCTCAAGTTTCAGTGAATTTTGGAATTAATTCTTCATCAAAATTTTATACCAATTTAGTCCTTTATCTTTCAAAATATGTGAATTTAGTCCTTTTAACCAAATTTTGTTAAGTTTATTTGATGTTTCAAGCGCATTTCATGATAGTATTTAAGTTAACATTGAAGCAAAAATGTGTCAAACAATATAAATAATTTAAATACTATCATGAAATGCGCTTGAAACGTTAGATAAACTTAACAAAATTTGGTTCAAAGGTCTAAATTCACGCATTTTAAAAGATAAATGACTAAATTGGTCAAAAATTTTGATAAGAGACTAATTCTAAATTTGGCTGAAACTTGAAGGACCAAAAACATATTTAACCCTTAATTTTATTAACATGATTTAAGTTTTAAAATAAAAACCTTGTTTTAAAAGAAATTAAATATTTTTTAAATAAATGGAAATGATTTGTTGATCAACTTAAAATCAGACTGAGTTAATAAAATTTAACCTATTTCAAATATCAACGGAATCAAATTAACACAAATTTACTAAGGGAAAACCCAATGGATCAGCCCATTTTACTAATCAGATTTTTCAGTAAATTTTTAATTCGGCGAAAGTGTTTTCCACCTCTCATATATCTGTGTGTTTATCTAGACTTTTCCATACCACTTATCTTTAAAAGGAAAATTATCTCAAACAATTCTATAAATTTGTTTAGCAAATATTAATGGAGAAAACATAAAAATAAATCAAAACATAAAAACAAGTAGGTTTAAATTTTCACTTCAATGACGAGCGATAATATTTAATAAATTATTTACTATGAAAATTACTAAAAAGAAACTCAAACTAATAATAGAACAATAGCAACTGTATATAAGATTGTCCTTAAAAAAACCAGTTGAAACTCTAACTTAGTTTTTGTATACCACAAACATCACATTCGAGAAAATAATACCAAAACTTTGTCTGGCACAGAGGAACTAGCTGTAAATTCTATTTATAATTCACTACAATTTTCAAATTACATTAACCTTCTGACTGGTAAACTTAAACATATTACCTTTTCTTTTTCTTTCTTTCCTTCCTTTGATTCTATTCCAATCTACAATAAATATAAAAAGACGAGATCAGTACTCTCATTCTGTACTTCTCCCCATGAATTTTTTTCCTAATTTGATGTTCCATTACAAGGAAGCAATGTTAGTTGATTCGAATTGTCTGTAGTTTCCTTATGCATCTTCAATCCACACAGTGAACTATCATCATGAGTTCGTACATAGGACCATCATCAATCTATTTCGCACTGGATGCAGTGCTGTTTCCAAAGGCAGGACTACCATCTTGAACTACTGCTTCAACTGGGTTTTCCTTTGCCCAGACAGCAGCATCGAGATATCCAAACTCAAAGAGTTGGTCAAGAACTGCATCTTCAGCTGGTTCAAGTGCCCAGTTGAAAAGCTGCAATGATTTTCATTCAGAATATTCATCTCCACTTACCCTTACCAAAATTATTATGTTAATTCACAGAATAAGGGTTACCTGTCGTGGGCTACATGCATTTTCTGGATTGCAGTCTGGACTAATTCCTATCCCTTCCAATCCCAATCGACTTGCTGGGAAAGCACAAACGCGAACCTGTGAAAGTGGTAGATACTAATTTAGGTTGAAACGAGACAACAAATAAATGTGATAAATCATAGATCTGTTTAGTAACATCTGAATTCAAATGCAACAATTAAAGTGCATAAAAATAAATATTTTCAATCATTTCAACCACACAAACCTGCGAATCCCCATGGTTCACCTATCTCTAGAAAACCTTTTGACTTTTTCATCTTTTCATAAATGATCTGAGAAAGTCGGAATCATTTTCCATGGCCATCATGTTATCCTAAATCCTCAAATTTTTTAAATAAATTGAGGTTGGATAGCGTTTGACCATCTAGTAGTTGTTCGACTAAGTGGTAAAGTCCACGTTCTGAATTGGTTGGTTCCTATTTTTATGCAATTGATTATTGTTAGTAGAATAATGGTTATCTACTGTTGTTTTTGTAGTATTACGAATACATAGGTAATGGTTATCTACTGATTAATAAAGAAAATGCACTTCCAGAATTTTCGTTATACTGCAATAGTTTCATTATCTATATTTTCAACAGTAGTATATATGAGTTTAGGTTCTCGGTTTAAAGTGTAAATAAGGGAGATTGGAAGCAGATACCAATAGGTTAAGTTTGGGCATACACTGGAAAGTGAGACAGAGAGTCTGTCAATCTTTCATTTTTGATTATTTTGCAGTAGCAATAGACAATGGTCACTGACAACTTTGTTAAATCATTCATTCCCTGTTTTTGTGGAAATTATGACCACTGAAGCATGTTATGGAGAACTTATTTAGGTTCAAGGAGTATTGGCAGGTTGTTTTTGAAGGAATTGAGAACCAGCAACAGGCACGGCAGTGACAGAGGCTCCAAAAAATGAAGTTCAAGGACTGTGCTTAAAGTATTTAAAGGCAAAAAAATTATCTTTTACAAGTCACTGACCGTTAAATCTTGGAAAACATCATTTGCACAATCACGTCCAAACATTTGGAATTCCATAAAAAAAGTGTTCTACAAGCGCAAGGAGGCAGCTGCTCTTCAGGTTGAGTTTGAAATATTTTGAATTAAGTGTTATGAACAATTTGAAATTACTTCTCTCGTGTGATGACTATTGTCAGCAAGATGTGCACTTTTGGAGACAGCTGAAGAAACTAGCATTGTAGAAAAGATATTTCGGTCTTTGGTACCAAAGTTCAACTTTGTTGCATGTGCCATAGAAGAATCAAAATACATTAATAAACTCTCACTTGATGGATTGCCAAGTTCATTAAAAGTGCATGAAAAGAAGTTTAAACAACTAGAAGTCAAGGAACAAGCGATGAAGCTTCTGTTAGTACTCATTCCAACAATTTTTTAGTGGAAGGGGTAAAGGTAGAGCACGAGAGGATCGGACAAATCAGAGTTGAATCAATGTCGGTTCTCAGCTATTTACTTTGATAACTTATGATAACTCGCCGAATTCCCCTTTTCAGCGACATGTCATTCAATTTTAATAAAAAGTTCCCAGACAGACCAAAGAGAAAAAAGGACACATTTTATAAACCCCTCACCACTTAAACAAAGGTTTCAACAAATAATTAATTAATTGAATCAATAGTCCAATAAGTAAATAACAAAAATACCGTTTGTGCAGCAGATGTTGGTGGCATAAACAAAGTCAAACCCCCATCAATGCATAACCGATTCCGAAACACCGTTGCTGGCCTTGGGGCAAGATATCTGGAGTGAGTATGAGAAAGTTTTAAATTTACTTAATAATCTATAACAAGTAAAGAAATCACATTCAATGAAGGAAATATAGTACTAACAAATCACCCTGGGATAAAGGAAGAGGTAAACACTGCATTGATGAGATCTTCCTTGGAATCAAACTGATCTACCAACAAACCCCTGGGTCTCCAAAGAAGTTGTGTCACAGCAACTGCAACAGAAGTGCAACATAAACCACAGCAAGACTTTAAATTTTTTCTCCACTAATAAAGATAACTTTTACGTCATTTTTTGGCCCAAAAGTTCAAAAGATAAAATAAATCCTTATTTCCACTTTTTTAATAATGTAATAAACTGAGGCTATGAATGCAATTTTAAAATCAAATTTGCAAGTGCAATTGTTGATACGCTATATCTTTTTCTAGTTTAGCATGTGTTACTTCCACCAGCTCTAGAAACATAACAAAAGGATTTGCAGTTTTGTTCTTTGCACGAGACAGTTTCATGACAAAAACTAACAGGTGCTGAACATCCAGAATTACCTCGGACTCTCCCATTAGATCTTATATGAACATCATGAGGCAAAAACTTGTCAAGAATGTCACGTAGAACAGCCTGTGAAGGGAAACATTGAACCAAAATGGTGAGATTTGAACTTCAAAAAGGAAATGATTTAGTTACATATTCACAGGTAATTGCAGATCTCGCAGGCTCTTATTTCAGTTCAGAAACTCACATTTCAATTGAATAAAGTTTCATTAATAGCTATACCTCAAAAGCAGATATATCTAGTAAAAGTGTCAAAGCGGCCTTTTCTTTTACCATTTTCTAACGGATACTTAATAAATCAAAAGTTCCAATTGTATCAGAAGAAAGTGGCATTACTCTAAAGGCAAAAAGATTTGGGGTTATCATTCATTACATAACCTAGTACTAGCCTAATCAAATCCTAACTATCTGGTTTTCTTTTGGCCTCCAAATTCACAAAAAGTCTCATTTCATTTTTCACTTATTTGTCTTTGTGATTCTTGTTGGAGATCTAATATAAAATCATTCATGTTGTATTTATCTAATTGCTTAAGCTTTTGGCAAAGTTGGTTCATGTCATGGTATCAGAGAACTTGTGCATCAAACCATTCACGTAATATAAAATTGCCCAAGCCCTAAAAGACCCTTTCAGGGGATTGTGTTAGAAATGTAATATAAAACCATTCACGTACCTTTCATCAAACAACTCAAACTTTTGCAATAATTGATTAATGACAGTTCTAATTCTTAACCACAATTCACACTTCATTCAAAATGAGACTACATTTGTCTATATAATAGACCAAGCCAGCAACTGATTAACAAGTTTTTATCTAACACATTTGTAGTTACAGACAGAATTGTCAAACATTCAAAGGCATGGGTACCATGGTTCTGCGTTGCAACCTATAACTGTGACATTATCGGATAAACATGATCTACCTTCAGGACTACTTTGAGGGATGATTCTAAGAGAGTTTATATTTAATTTTATGAAAAAATAAATACTTCTAGAGGGAGAGCAGGGAAGGTACAAATTAAAATAGACAATAAATTCCCCCTAAGCATAAAAAAAAAAGTAGGTGGTAAAAAATGCATGAAAGCCTTTCAATCTTGTTACAAACAAGAAAAAGGCAACCTTCTTAAACAGTTATTGGATCCTGAACACATTAGAAAGGTCATATTCAGTCACGCACAATGCTATCCAATAATAATTTCATGTGAAACAAAAATACCCTTAAATTTCCAACCAAATGCATGCCCCAAAGACGTACATAGATTGTACATTGTTGCATTTGTTTTTCTCTATGGAGAACCTTCAAACCTGGATAGCAGAAGTTTTTCCGAAGCGCATGGGCAAACCTACTGCTCACCAAGCACCTCAAACAAACTATTTCATATAAAGGAGGCTGTCTTAGCACAGGAACACTTTGTTCGGCTATTTCAAAACTAGAGAAGCACGTAATAACATATCAAGAGAAGGATCAGTATGAGGCTTACAAACTGCAACAAATCATTCGTACTGCGGTCAAGACAAGACTTGTACAAGACGGAGCTGTGGATTTCCAAATTACTAAAATTCTGATACTACTAGTGCAAGCGAGCAACAAAAGTAAAGAAAAGAAAACACAGTGGAAGAGTGATATAGCCTAGATACATCAGAAGAAATTATAGCCCGACAAAATTCCATATATTTAATCAGTAACAGTAACAGTAACAGAGCAAGTATATAAAGTAGTGTGAGAATTGAGGTATGCGTACCCCCAAGCGAAACGCAGTTCCTCGATTCCGACAATCTTCAGCCAATATTTTAGTAGCAGTCAAGGCTTCTTCCATGCTAGCTCCGGAAGCAATCACAGCACACACTATTGCTCCGGCAGAGGAACCAGCTAACGGCGTCGTTTCCTGCATCAGCATCACAAAACTCTCTCCCATTATACACACAATAATACATCGATCCAGTATAGCATAATGTAATATATATATATATATATATATATATATATATATATATATATAAACCTAATAGGTAACCTTAATGTAACCATTTTGAATGAGAAATTGAGCACCACCGAGATGGTAAGGGAAGAGAAGTCCAGCAGCAGAGAAACTAAAGCCAGGGGTGGTGACCACGCGCCTGAACCTATTCCGCTCCGCTTCAACGTC
>Ga0099822_1012714_pt1 | contig 10014 bp, 10 predicted proteins | sample CowpeawhiteBW_FD_76839 | JGI IMG/M metagenome (GOLD analysis project Ga0099822, IMG submission 76839) | Root nodule microbial communities of legume samples collected from California USA - Cow pea white BW | ecosystem: Host-associated > Plants > Roots > Nodule | place: USA: California | collected... | reverse complement strand
TTTCAAAATAGAGAAGAACAAGAGAGGAAAACCTATAATATCACTGCTGCAGTGCGAAATTAATATCTCCCAACTCAGACCTTGTATCAAAGATCCGACCGGTCAGAATGAAGAGCAATGAGTACCAAACCTGCTGTAAAAATTTCAGCTCGATCCAACGGTGAACGAATCCGCAGCGCCGATTCTACTGTAACAGCTCTGTGAAAAACGTGAACAGAATTTTCACTCTACCTCTCCCTCTATGTGTTAGGGCTTTCAGTGTGTTCTGACTCTATTGTTCTGCCTCTCTCTTTATTTTATAGCCCCCTCTCCACTAGATTAAATGAGACATGGGCTTCTCAAGTTTTGGGCCTTTTCTCCACATAGGAAGGGAGTCCAATATCCAACACTTTGATCATAAGAAGAAAGTTAAATCAAAACATCATGGAAGATATTTCAAAACAAAAGAGCTTAACAAGAAAATCTAAAGAGCATCTTGCAAACTCTATCAAGACCTTCAATATGAAGTTTTAAACAAGAAAGGTGTTCATACAAATCAATGGAGAATCAAATATCAGTGATAATGAAGCACTTAATGGTAATATTCTCAACAATTATACATTGAGACCAATCTAAAAAAGACAAAAACAACAAGAAGAAAGTATACATTTAGAAATATAAAATAGTTTCAATGTGAAGTGATTCAAGACACTGAGTTTATAAAGTTAAAAGTAATAGTCTAGTTTTTGAGAAACAATGGGTGTGTGTTAAACCATTGTAATGTACTTCACATTGTGAAGTTTATCCAAGGAGCTTAAAATGTACTCTTTATGTTTGAGAGTGTGTTCTCGTTATTCTATTGAGAGTTTTCTTTATCTCAAAAGGAGATAAAGAATGATAGCTAGAGAGGTTTATACTTGTTATATCTAAAGAAATTTTATTTATGTTTCATAGAGAAGGTGTACTCGTGTAACTGATGAAGGCATGACCACCTCACCTAGCACCTTGGAAGCCAACCCAAGAAGGATTACAAGAAGCATGTCAAAAGGAGAGGCTTTTCCATCTTCATCCTTATTTAGTATTTCCTTAATTTGAATTACATGAAGTTGGCTTGGTTTATTATTTTAAGTTGACTTGTTGACCTTGACTCTATGTTGACTTTTTAACTTAAAGATTAGCTCAACCTAAAGCCAACATGCTAATCTAATTTCAATTGCCTTGTAGGATGATTAAGGAGGTGGTGCATAAGGAGACAAGTGAAGTAGCAAATGAGGAGAAGCACATGTGGAGGAGAGAGAAGTAGTAAGGCTTTCAAGAATAATCTAGAAAGGATGACCACATGCCTTGACCACCAAGTTGTCTAGAAGCATCTAGAATGCACCTACACTCTTGCCTTGGTCGAGAAGACTCCTAGAGCCTACACATGTGCTCCTTTGTGACCTACCTTTTACAATCTAAGTTTTTGTTTATTGAAATGTAACCCTTGGGAAACTATTTGTTTTGGCTAAGAGGCTCTTAGGAACTTCTATTTAAGGGGACCTCTAACACTTGCACTAATGCAAATTTGACATTTTACTTCGCATTATAGGCCTCGGTTGCAGCTGAACCGAAGCCTATAAGGAGGCGGTGACATTTTTGCAATTTCGTCAGGCTTTTGGCCTCGGGTCTTTAAGGACCGAGGCAATAAAGGGGGCTTTAGGCCTCAATTATTAATTGAACTGAGGCCATAATGTCTGTTAAAATTCCCAATTCGCGAACCCTAACTACTATTCATCATCTCCCCAACTCTCTTCTCTCTGTGCAAATTTCTCCGCTATACCACCACCACCATGCTCTGCCTCCGTCGTCGACCAGCATCCGTCGTCAATAGTCGTGTGTCGTCGCCTCCGTCGCGCTGTCCAGGTTCACCGATTGCAAATCACCTCCCGCTACGGATCAGTTCGAAAACTCTGCGCGAACTTCGCTGCCACCACCACCACGCTCCGCCTCCGTCACCGACCATCATCCGCCATCAACTGTCGTGCGTCGTCAATTAAATCTTTGTGCCTCGCTCTCGGTGAGTTCGAAAAATTGGTTTCCCTACGCGTTTTGTTGTGTTTTTTTTACCGTTTTGGTTCGTTTATGTTGCTTTGATTTTTCTCTATTATGAATTGTAATAGTTTGAGTTTTGTGGTTTCATTTTTCATGATGAGGTACTCTTGCATTGTGGATTTTTGAATTCTCAATTGTGCATCTTCTTTGAATTTATTTTCTTCTCAGATATCATTGGCAATTACTTGTGATTTCTCTAAGGGAGAACCTTGCTGTGTGGTTTTGCTCTTTGCATTGCCCTCCCCCCAACCATCTTAGACAAGTGATATATTGGTAAGAAACCTCAATTTCAATCTTATGAATATGACATGTTATATAAAAGTATCCTAACGTATTCCCTTTATCATAGTTCAATTATTGGACATAACATGTTGTTAGGGAGATCAATGACTAAGGCAAAATGTCTTGCATGGTACTCCCTACATGTTTGATATTTCTATCCATATATTTATAATTTTTTGATTTGATTTTCTACTTTAATTAATTTTAATGTTTTTGATATAATGTAGTGTAATAGACAAATCGGTTCATATGAGTACGGTTACTATATAATGCAATGGATGACAACCATTGTGCGTGCTCGTATTACAACTAATTGGGAAACGGTAATATATATTTGAATTAAAACAATTACTTTGCAATATACTAAAGTTTGGCATACTAAAGTTATTTTTCTATATACTAACTTAAGTTAATGTTAATGTCTTATTTTGCAGACATTCAAGCGTCTTGTGCCAATTCCCACAAAGTCTATAAACTTTGGTAGGATAGCATGTGTAAAGTTCATAATCCAAATGTACAATAGTATTGATTAGGACATATGTATTTGGATTGTGAATATTCCAACTATCTTTTAAATGTTTTTGGATTGTGGATGTTTGAGAAAATATTATGTTCTGGTTTGTGCTGTTCTGTGAAAAATATGCAGGTTTAAATGTGTGAATCATAATAAAACAAAAAATTTATTTAAAAAAAATAGCAGAATAGGCCTCGGTTCTTACCAAAACCGAGGCCAAAAGTAGGTATATGGCCTCAGTTCATACCAGACCCGAGGCAGAAAACAGACTTTATGGCCTCGGGTGATAATCGAGGCCAAAAGGGGGTGCCTTTTGGCCTTGCCCCAATATGCCTCGGTTCTAAAACCGAGGCAGAATCACGAAAGTAACCGGGGCTAAAATCCCTCACTGCACTGGTGTTGTACAAGGGTTGAACATTTTGGATAATTAAAACACCTTTGTGTATTAACCATTTGTGAAAGTTTCCTCCCTAGGAAATAAATACTTTTAAGCCTAGACTCAAGTGGAGGCACCATCACTTATCTTCAAAAGGGTCCATGGATTTTCCTCTTCTTTAAAGTGGTGTGCTTCTCACATTCAACCATTTCCTTCCTTTCCATTTTTTATGCTTTCCTTCCCTTTTGTTTGCTCTCGGGTTTCTTTATTTTACGCACATTCCACTTTGGTTTTCCGTTGAATCAATCCATTCTGTCCTTCTTTTGAGCTTTGTGAAATGAACATTCACATTTAGATAGCATGCTATCTTAATGTCTAGTGGGGATTTTCACTTAGCTTTCTTAAGAAATAATCACCATAGTCATGCATCTTAAAAAGGAACAAGAAAATCCTACATCATTTGGTATCTAGAGCTTTGGTTGGCCTTGAATATGGTGTTTTCTTGTGCTAACCTTTGGTTTCTTTGTCTTGGCTCCTTGGAAGGCTCTTAGATTTGATGGTTCCAACTTGGTGGGCACATTTTATTTCCAATTCATTAGAGGTTCAAGTATCTAAAATTGCCCTCTTTAAATTCTTGTGTTTGATGAAGTGAAAACATACCTTGTTATCCTTAAAAAGTATGTTGGCCGAGAGCTTCTTTTTGCCTTGTTACCATGCCAAAATTTTCTTAACTTGTCTCTCTTTGTCTTAAACTTTGTTTGAGTCATATGTCATATGCTAGTTGAAGTTTTCTTGCCTTTGTGTTCAAGTACTTGAATATTGCATGAATATATGTCTTGTTTGATGGATACTCCTTGAAATTGATTTTGGCCTAAAATAATTTGAGGAACTAAGTGTCCAAGCCACCTAAAACTCTTTCTCACCATTTTATGAAACTAGTTCTGGAAGAAGAAAAAAAAATCACTAATTTTGGCTTAAAAGCTGAGAGCAACCTTGCTCCTTGGTGAACTAAAAGTGTGTTTTTCACTAGGTGTTATGATACAAGTTTTCATACTTAGTGTTGGGTGATATTGGCTAATTAGTTCCACTTTTCTACTTGATTATTATCTTTCTTGGTTTATGCATGAATTATTAATGTATGTTCAAGTGCTTTCTAATAGAGTATTTTTCATGTGATTTTCTCGTGTGTCTTATTAAAGTTTTGTCTCATAAATTCTCTTCTTTAGAGTTTAACTTTCTTGGCTTTGTGCTTTTATTGCTTGTCTTTAAGTACTCTTGGTTTTGTCTTAGTAGTTTTCCTCCTCGTGTTTGAGAAAGGATTCAAATTTTAAAAGTAATTTCACTCTTTTTGGTGGATGCTTGAGTGTGGCCTTGCTTTGTGGGTTTGTGAGAGTGAACCTGAAACACTTAGGTTTTTGCTTAAGACCATTCTCGGCCTTAGGAATTTTTGTTTTTTGGTGCCTTCACTTTTGCTCTCAAGACATATCCATGCACCACTATTTTAAGGTGGGAGCTCTCGGGAATTGTGTCTGCAACACACTAACTTTCTTTCTTGTCTTGACTTTTGCTTTGTTTGTAAGAGAAATATATTTAAGTCCAATCTTTGAGGATGTAAGGGAGGAGGAGGACTCGGCCTCACCCTATTCACCTCTAATTGTGACTCTTGTGGCTACTCAAGGTGCATTAGTAGACCTTGGTAATATATTACAGCAAATAGAGCTTAATAGAAGAGAAGATAAAGCTCATGGTGAAAGACTCCTCCAAGAACACATGCAACAATTGCAACAACAACAAAAAATGCAATTGCAACTATAACAAAGATAAGATGAGAGGAGGAGAAGGAGATCCTCATCTAAGGACTCCTATGGTGGAGAAAGGAGAAGAAGGTTTGACCATGAGGGTGGAAGAAGGCGCAATCAATTGCCAACAAGACAACCACCACCCATCAAGATTCCAAAATTCAAGGGAGAACATTATCCCAATGTCTACCTTAAATGGGAGCAAAATATTGACCAAATCTTCAACATTCGTGACATTAGTGATCAAAAGCAAGTAGACTTAGTTGTTTTAGAATCTGAAGAGTATGCCATGACTTGTATGGCATCAAACCAAGGGCCACCAACGGCCTCTTGGGTGAACATTAAAATTTTAATGTGCGCTCGTTTTGTTCCATCCTATTTTAGGAGATAGACTCTTTTGAAGCTCCAAAGGCTTCAACAACGGTCAATGTGTGTATGAATATTACAAGTTGATAGAGTTCATGCTCTTAAAGGTAGGACTCCAAAATGATCGTGAAGTAGAGAGTGGCTAGGTTTGTGAGTGGTCTTAAGAGAGAAATTTAAGATATAGTAGAATTGTATGAATACCTTACTCTTAGCAAGGTTTTACACTTGACCTTAAAGGTTGAAAGGCAATTAAGAAAAGAAACAAGAGGCAAAGATGATAATTTCTTACAATGACTATTATACTAAGCCTTAGAAGGGTAAAGAAAGAAAAAAAGGAAAGAAACCCTTCCAAAACTCTCCAAGATCACATTTCCAAACCAACTTCGTCTAGAAAAATGCATGATAAAAAAAATTTCTTCTCAAGATACAAAAACAAGCTCCATTAAGTGTTTCAAATGTTTGGGCTTTGGACACATTGTTTCCAATTGCCCCTCTAAAAGGAACATGTTTTTGAATGCTAGAGGAGAATTTGAAAGAGAACATTCTTCCCCTGCCTCTTCCCCAAAGAGTTCTCCCCCACACATTTCTTCTTCTTATTCAAGTGAGGATGAAATCAAACCTCAAGAAGGAGACTTACTAGTTGTTAGGCACATGTTGGGACAAATTCCCAAATGATGAAGCTCATTGTACTAATTTGGAAGGAAGAAGCTGCATGAATGCAGTGAAATATAGCTGGATAAAGGAGAAGAAGACAAGTTTGAAGGCTCTTGTAGTTATGGAGTGGTGTGGTGGAGATGAAGTTCTAAGAAAGAAGATTATCCTAGGGAAGGAGACTAAAAGAGCTAAGGGAGAAAGCTAGTCTAGCATTGACTCTTAAGGCAATAATGTGGAGTGATCTCAACATCATTCTATTACCAAACAAAGAGTAATACAAGTGGTGGGAGGTCCCATTTATAGTAGGATGGCCGACCATAATGAGATACAAATGTAACATCAAATGAAATGTAAATGTGGCTTGGAAAGGAAGCTAGATTCATGGCCGTGTGATGCAATAGAGTGAAGGATCAAGAGCAATGTGGCAAGTCATGTTCTTCATGCTTGCACCATGAGGAAAATGCACTCCAACCTAAGCTCCATCTAAGTCATTCTTGACCAAGATTCCAATTGGGCTTGAAATAGCCCAATTTGAAAGCTAATCAATAAAGTACTTTGACATTTTATTCTATAAAGCATGACCTAACATTTGGCCAAAAAATAAAGTCTACTCTAATGCTCCAACATGCATTCTCTCATATTATGACATCTTCCTTGGCCCATGAGAATAACATTTGAAGCCCATGATGATTTTGGCCATCTTAAGAGAAGCTCATTTGAATCTTTCTAAGCATGTCTCTTGTTATTGGGCCTTTGATTGGACATGGGCCTTAAGGTGCATGTGGGCCTAGAGTTGGGCCTATGATGGACTCATCATCTCCTCCATCTTGGAAAGGATTTGTCCTCAAATCTTGATGTTCATTATCATCCACGTAACCTACAAAAGGAATCAAGTGAAATACATTGAATGTGGAGTGAACACCATAATCAATAGGAAGATCCAATTTATAAGCATTTTCATTGATCTTTTTGATTATTTAGAATGGACCATTACCACGAGGACTAAGTTTGAATTTTCTCAAATGTGGAAACCCTTCCTTTCTTAAATGTAGCCAAACTAAGTCACCCTCATTAAAACTCCCAGCTCTCTTGCCTTTGTTGTGATATTTTGCAACTTTTTCAGTTTGAGCTTGAATTTGGTTTCTTACCTTTTCATGTAAATCCTTTATGAACTTATATTTAGATACCCTTTCTTTATAGATGAAATCAAAAGAAGTAGGAAATGGTATTAAATCTAGAGGTGTGATAGGATTGAAACCATAAACAACCTCAAAAGGAGAGAGCTTGGTGGTGCTATGGACCACACAATTGTATGCAAATTCAATATAAGGAAGATACTCATCCCAAGATTTATGGTTGCCTTTAAGGACAACCCTCAACAAAGTGGATAAAGATCTATTGACTATTTTCGTTTGCCCATCAGTTTGTGGGTGACAAGTAGTAGAAAAAAGATAGTTTGGTTCCTAGCCTTGACCACAAAGTCCTCCAAAAGTGGCTAAGGAACTTAGTATCTCTATCAAACACAATGATTTTGGATAGACCATGAAGACGAACCACTTCTTTGAAAAATAACTTTGCAATATTGCTAGCATCATCTACTTTGTAGCATGATATAAAATATGCCATTTTGAAAAAACAGTCCACCACCACAAAAATAGAATCAACACCCCTATAAGTTCTTCGAAGTCCTAGGACAAAGTACACACTTATGTCCTTTAAGGGGTGAAAGCAATAGGAAATGAGTATAAAGGACAAAAGGCATTATAGTAGATTTGGCATGTAAACATGTGATGCAACTAGAGCAATGTCTTTAGACCTTTTTCCTCATTTGGGGCCAAAAGAATTTCTCTTTAAGCATGACTAAAGTTTTAGCAACCCCAAAGTGTCCCAAAAGTTCTCCTTCATGCATTTCTTCGATACGAAGTTTTCTATGTGAACTATGAGGAATACAAACTCTTACTTCTTTGAACAAATACCCATTGTTCACATAGAAACCATCTTGGGACTTATGCTCACAAAACTTGTAGATAGGAGAAAAATATGGATCTTCAAGATACAATTCACAAACATTTTCAAAGCCAAGAATTTGAGAACCTATGGTGGCTAGAAGATTATATCTTCTTAAAAGTGCATCGGCCACAACATTGGTTTTTCCTTTCTTGTATTTGATAATGTATGGGAATTTTTCTAGGAATTCCATCCATTTGGCATGTCTTTTATTGAGCTTGTGTTGGCTCTTCAAAAACATGAGAGATTCATGATCACTATGAATGATGAACTCTTTTGAAACGAGGTAATGCTCCCAAGCATGAAGTGCTCTCATAAGTGCATAAAACTCTTTATCATAGGTGGAATAATTATGCGAGGGCCCATTCAATTTTTCACTAAAATATGCAATGAGATGACCTTCTTGTAACAAAAATGCACCAATGCCAACACCCAAATCATCACATTCAAGCTCAAAGGTTTTCTCAAAATTTAGAAGAGCAAGAATGAAAGCTTGAGTGAGCTAAGCCTTAATCTCATAAAAAACTTTTTGTTGCCTTTAACCCCTAACAAAAGGAACATCTTTCCTTACAAGCTCATCCAAAGGTGAAGCGACAGTAGAAAAGTTGGGTATGAACCTTCTACAAAAGCTTGCAAGACCATGAAAACTACGGATGTTCCTAATACTTTTAGGAATAGGCCATTCTTAGATGACTTTGATTTTCTCAGGGTCAACATGAACCCCATTTTTGTTGACTACAAAACCTAAAAAGACTACACTATCCACATAAAAATTACATTTATCTATGTTTGCATAAAGTTGATTTACCTTGAGAATTGAAAGAACATCCCTAAGATGACCTACATGACCACTAAGACTCCTACTAAACACTAAGATATCATCAAAATAAACTACAACAAACTTACCTATACAATCCCTCAAGACATGATTCATTAGGCACATGAAAGTACTTAGAGCATTGGTTAGGCCAAAGGGCATGACTAACCATTCATAAATACCAAACTTGGTCTTAAAAGCGGTTTTTCATTCATCACCCTTTCGGATGCAAATTTGACAGTAGCCACTTTTGAGATCAATTTTGGAGAAAATAGTTGCTCCATGTAACTCATCCAACATGTCATCAAGTCTTGGGATGAGATGTTTACACTTGATAGTGATGTTGTTGATAGCCTTACAATTACAACACATGCGTCATTACCATCTTTCACCAACAACACAGGAACAACATAAGGACTTAAACTCTTTTGCACCCAACATTTCTCTAAAAGATCATTCACTTGAGACTCTATCTCCTTTGTTTCAATTGGATTTGTCTTATAGGCAGGTCTATTGAGAAGACTAACCTTAGGCACAAAATCAATTTGGTGCTCAATTCCTCTAATAAGGGGTAATCCATGAGAAATATCCTTAGGAAAAACATCTTGAAAATCTTAAAGAAGAGCAACAATAGAAGGAGGTAGATCCTTAAGTGAAAGACTTGGAAGACAAGTGAGGGAAGAGTCACATAAGAAGAGATAGGAAGGTTGTTCTTCATGAAGCATATTGAGAGACGATTTTTTAGTTAAAAGAATTTCATGAGAAATGACCTTAGGAGTGGAACTTGGAGATTCCCTTACCTCACTCTTGGGACTTAAAGTAGAGTTCTTGGAACTCTCTTCCTCTCTCCTAGCTCTCATTTGAGTTTGATCACTAACAACTTAACTAAGATTGAAAGGGTGAAGCATAAACTTTTTTTCTTTATGAAGGAGGATGATCTCATTGGTATGACCATTATGGGTGGTTTTGCAGTCAAGTTGTCACGACTTTCCCAAGAGAATGTGACAGCTTCCATGGGAATGACATCACATATCACTCTATCTTTGTATTTCCCAATGGAGAACTTGATGTCCACTTGATGCTTAACTTTGATATCCCCATCTTCATTAAGCCAATGAAGTTTATAAGG
>Ga0099822_1012712_pt1 | contig 10015 bp, 5 predicted proteins | sample CowpeawhiteBW_FD_76839 | JGI IMG/M metagenome (GOLD analysis project Ga0099822, IMG submission 76839) | Root nodule microbial communities of legume samples collected from California USA - Cow pea white BW | ecosystem: Host-associated > Plants > Roots > Nodule | place: USA: California | collected... | reverse complement strand
ATAATTACATATTTAAATAAAATTATATAAAGAAATTAATTATATTGAAATAATAATAATTATTTGTATTATTATTAGTATTTTATTAAAATTAGTAGTTATTAATTAACTTATATATTTTTTTACAGTATCTTTTTTAAATGGATAAATGAATTTATGAAAGTAAAAAATAAAATTTAGATTTAGTTTAACAAACAAAATACATCACTTAAACACAAATATCATAATTAGTTTCATAAAAACATATAATTGTTAAATATTTTTGTGAGTTAAATTACACGAATGTTTATGTAATTAATATATTTTAATTACTAAAGAGGATAAATATTAACATTAATTAAAGAATATTAGTTATAAATTTAATATAATTAAGTATTTATTAAATTTAACTTTTGGATACAAACATTTACATTGCTATCTCAATTATAATTTTTATTTTAAAAACTTTAGATATTTGAAAAAAGAGTCATATTTTTATATAATTTAAATTATGTTTTTTTACTAAAAATATAAATTAAAATGTATAAAGTTTTAAAAATCAAATTATATAATATTATTTTATTCTATACATAATGGTTACACATGTAATAATATTAAATATAATTAAAATATTAAAATTTTAATTTTTAGTATTTTAATTTTGTCATTTATTTAAATTTTATATTTATAATAAAAAAAATACATTTTGAAATGCCATGCTTTGGTATAAAAACCAGTTAGAGTAATAGGAAGATATAATTAATCATTTTATAATATATATATATATATATATATATATATATATATATATATATATATATATATATATATTTATCACGAATCTTAATTATAGTATATTTGTTTATTTAAAATTATTTGGTCATTATAAGTTTTAGTTATATAAAATAAATATTTATTCTATATATTCTCCAAACTAAAATGCTATTATAGTATAATTATAATTAATTATCATTATATCAAAATAAAATGAATTAATTAATGATAAATATTTTAAAAAAAATGTAAAATCCCTAACAAAATCAATCACGCACAATGTCATGGTTAATCGCGCCGCCGCGCCTGCACATTGTCACCGCCACGCCCAAAATTCCAAAACGAAATTACTAGTAACATCAGAGAACAGTGCCTAAACAGCTAAAGAGAAATGCACTCTTAGCTTCATCATCTCTTCAATTATTTCAATTTAATTTCATGTTCATTTCCACAAACAAATGGATATAGCTATATTCTCTCCATCAGGCCTCTTTGGCGAAGATGACAACCCCACTCGTAACACCTCTCTCTCTCTCTCCTTGTTCTTTTACTTCTATATTCCATTTTAACTGGTGGGACAAATTGTTTCTGAATTCAGGTGAGGAAGATGCAGACTCACAGGAAAGCTATGTTGAGAGGAAGCACCAGTTTCCTGGGATGGTAAAGTTTCCTTCTTTAACATCATTAGTGGCTGTTTAACCAAAATTATCATGTGGGTTTGTTTTGGGGGACTGTCATATGCTGAAAGTTTGAGGTTAGTTGGGGTATTATTTGATGGGTTTGGTTGAAGTGCTGTGCTCTTTAGGAAACTGAAATTGCAATTGACAGGGGTTGCTTTTTATAAATATGTTTTTATTTTTCTTACTATTGTTATCATTGGTTTGGTTGCTGTAAGAGTCTTGTTGCTGGACTGCTATGAGTTTGTAATGATGCTGTGGTAGTATTGTCTCATGGGAATGCTGTTTGATGTGTCGGAAGGGTCAAAATTTGTGCTCAAGTGCTTAACTGTTTGGAAGAGGAAAACTTTGCAAGCTGGTGAAGGTTGAACGATATTGCTGAGTTTATTATAGGAAGTGGAGATAACCTAATCTTGTAGGATCTCTTTAATAGAAATAAAAAATTCTTTTGTTTGGAAGGTCTTGCCATACTAGGGTATTTTTTGTCTACCAAATTCAGAAATATTAGGTGTGCTTGTTTGGGATGAAAACAAGGGACCATAATTATGTTTATTTCATATAATATTCATTTGGTTTAATGCTCGCAGGCAGTCAGGCTTGGCGTGGAAGTTGAAAATTCTCTTTATGGTTAAAAACCATCTCCTTGAGTTTGGTTTGACAAGTTTAGTGCTATTGTGCAGGAATTTGATATGATTTGATGTGAATCTAATTAGTTTTTTAAGTGCAACGCATTCATAGGTGCATTTATATGATAGTTTATGTGGATGATAAAGCATTTTGGTTTTGGGAGAAAATATGCTTTCGATATTGGAGTAAAGTTGATGATAATTTGTAAACCTACTAATACTCCCAGTGGATTCAAAAAGCATATTAATGAGAGATCAGGGAAACACATTCAGATCCTTCCTGGCATGTATAGGAAGTTAGTTAGAAAGCTAAACTATCTTGCAATAAACATTTGTATTTTGCGTAGTTTGGTTATTTAATGTCGTCATGATATCACCTTGTGTTAATGATGGGAATACTGTGATTCAAAATTTTGAGGTTTTTTGAGCATTTATTTGTACTGTACTAGTACCAGTTGCTCTACGCCTTTATGATTTGTGCAGGAGTTGATTGTCCGAGAATTTTCCTTTCATCAACTGAATGCCAATTTACTCTGGCCAGGGACGTTTTCATTTGCAGAATGGTTAGTTCAGCACAGGTCATGCATTGAAGGAAGGCGTGCTATTGAGTTGGGGAGGTATATGTGAATTACTTGTATATTAATTTATGTCTAAGCTAGTTAGTTATTACTTATTTGAAAGGGTGAAAGTCTTGCTCCAGATTTTCAAAGTGAAGCGATCTTAGCTTGAGCCCATGACTGCATCCAACTGCTCATCTATTATCTATAAACAATTGCACTTGGTTGTATATCTCGTTTCTGTGACTAGGACTCCATTGTATTCTTGCGAAAGTGTTTCTGTCTATAGCTCTGCACTTATCAGACAATTGATTTCATTTTTGTTCTTCTAATGTTGCATATAATTTCAGTGGTACAGGAGCTTTGGCCATATTTCTTCGAAAATCATACAATCTTGATATTACAACTTCCGACTATGACGACCATGAAATAGAGAAGAACATAGCTCACAACTGCCAGGCAAATGAAATACCTGTCATTCCTCACATAAAACGTGAGACTTCTTTCAGTTGACCTATTAGTCCTTTGCTTCTTAGCTGTTGAGAAGGGCTTCAAAGTAGTGATTCTGATTACACCTTAAAATATTTTGTCATTAAAATATATATTTGGGTCTTATACATTGCCTAGTTATCAACTTACTGCCTTTGAACCTTATGCATTGCCTAGTTTTGTCAGCTTGCTTTCTTTTGTAACTGTTCATTTAACTGATAATGAAAATAACTTTAAATTTTCATTGTCTCATCTTCAGAAGTGACAGTTCTTACCCTTGTTAAATTTCTTAGAATAGGCTCAAAACAGGCTTTATTAAAAAATTGTTGAGTTGTATCTGTATGTACATAAGGTCCTTCAGTTGTCTTTACTTGTTTAATACTATTTTGTCTCTTTCATTGTATCTTAGATTAATCTACGGTTTCTACATATAACAGTTTCTATATATAAATAGAACCCAAGAAGACTTGTTCAAGGTCTCTAAAGTGTATTTTCTCTTTTTATATTTTTCTCAACTTATTATTAGAGCAGGTCAATCTTTCTCTACTTGTCTCTATCTTGTTAGGCGAAGAAAAGGTTGTTTGGCCACAGTTTTACCATTTGTCACCACCGACTGTCATTGTTTTCTCTAATGACCACCGAATCTAGAGTTTCTCACTGAGTGATGACCAACCATGCCGGTCCTGAAGGCAAAATCTTCCTTACATGGTTCCACACATAATGTGTTTGTCACGTGTCTCAAGCATGGTTGTCCACTCTCACCTTCCAGCTACCAAAGTGATGCCACCGCCAAGGTTGGGTTTTCCAAGACTTGGACAAAGATGTTAGTGAGATATCATCAAGAAATACTACACGGTGGCAAAAATAGGATTTTCAATGATGTGCTTTATTATGGCAATATATGGAACCTAGTGTACTATGAACCTTTAGAATTTTCGAAACATGCATAGTGCTAGGAACCACCAATAGTGTTAGGAACCAAGAATTGGAAAGAGCAAGAAAAGAAAGGTTTTTATTGAATATAATGAAAGGAACAAGGAATAAGAGAGTGCTCTGTCCTTCAAGGGCTTCCCTATCCCAAAAGTAACTAACTCATGAATATTCTAATGATCTTAACTAATTTCTCTTCTTTGTGTATCCTAACAATACACTCCTCCAAAAATCAACCTTGTCCTCAAGGTTGGAATAGTGGAAGCTTGATGCCGTAGCTCATCTCCATCATTGTGATTGTTATCTACCCTTCCTGAAAGTATTGTAATACTATCCTATCATAGGGAGGGAACCCACGGGCTACTGCATGCAAATTCAATTCTGGAGGCTTGGGTGGTGGTGGGGATGAGAGTGGTTTTTGTATAGAAGTCTTTGAATGAAGTAAGTTGAAACTCTAAGATTCCAATGTCATTGATGTTCCAACCACCTTCATTGTCACATCTAAGTCCAACAATCATTCCTTATTCATATAATGTAAATCTGACTTTCTTGACAAGAAAACCAATATTTCAAAGTTTAATGTTTTGGATCAAAGTTTTCTAATGATGAATATCAGGAATATTTAAAGTTGAACTCCAACAACCTAGCACAATCATCTACAAATTCTAGTTTGTCAACAACTTGCATTTCACAATCTATGGAAAGTCGATGTCCATGGATATTTGACTCGGAATATAGGTGCAATTGAGAAGATTACGGGGATAGAGATCAAGAGGGATCACTTCTAAAGGAAGCTCTTTTTGTGTCAAAGACAATACATCCAAAAGGTAGTGAGAAGTTTTGAGATAGAAAGTGCTAAATTCGTGAGCATACCTTTGACAACATTTATTCGTCTCTAAAAGCTTAATACTCCTCAGTTTGATGAGGATAAGGAATACATATCTTGTGTCCAATGGGAGTTTGATGTATGCGATGTTATGCACTAGACCAAACATTGTCCATGTAGTTAGTCTAGTGAGCAAGTATGTGAGTAGACCAAAGAAGGAGCATTGATTGGCCATGGGGCTTATCTTGAGATACCTAAAAGTAACAAAGACACTGAAATTCTTTTCAAGGGTGATTCACAATGTACTTTTTAAAGGATTCTCTTACTTTGCTTTGGACCTGGATGCTAAATGGTCCATTACATTGTTGGGGGTTCTCTAGTTAGTTGGTAAGCTACTCCCCAACAAACATTGGCGATCAACCATAGAGGTGGAGTATATGGTGTTGGCTGAGGAAATTAAGGAAGGGATATGGTTGAAGAGTTTGATGGGTGATATGGGGTATGCGAAACTCTATGTGTAATAATATGTTTGGCCAAGCATCATATGCAGTGTGGTAGGACAAAGTATATTGATGTTAGATATCACTTTCTTGCATTGAGCTTAGGATTGGAGTGAAAAAGATTGACACAAAGGAGAATCCCACTTATATGTTCATTTAGCTCATTCCCAGATCTTGGTGTACTAAACACTGTCAGATGACATGTTTGATGATCATAGACATATGCTAATTCGAGGGTTTACATCTTGGTGTACTAACATTTTGTAGGATGACACGTTTGATGATCATAGATGTTGTCTACAAGTTCGAAGGGTCGACTGATACTTATGTAGATGTGTCTAATAACTTAAGATCATCTGATAGTGTTTTAGTTATACATCATTTGGTGAATCAATAGTCATTTATGCGTTCTGTTATGTTAGTTATCATCATGTAATTTTAATTAACATGTAATCGTTTTGTAGATCTTTGTAAGGGTGACTTTTACTTATTGTATAGTTTTATATGTTGAATGCAATGAAGTACCTCTCAGTAAAACTTAGTAAACATGACAGCTTTATTCATATCTATCTTGCTTTTTGAATTCTTTGTTCATTTTCTCTTGTTGGTGTGATTTGCAATTAGTATTACATTGTATCTTTCGTTATTCTTTGGGCTCATTTTGGCTCTAAGTGCACATGACAACTTTACTCCGACGAGGTTAGAATTAAGAAGATGCATGATGAGTTGTTAGAATTAAGAACATATATAATGAATAATGTTAGCTTATTACTCACTAGTAGGTGATTATAAATTTTGTATTTAATATTGTACCCAAATTATGTATACATACATACATACATGCATACCATGTGCATACCTCCTCTAATTCCAGACCATTTTATGTTGATCCTTGTATTAGTTTGGATTCTGTAATTAATTTCACTTCTAAAATTACTAAATGTGTTTGAATTTTCAGATACATGGGGAAACAAGTTTCCAAATTCTGACCCTGACTGGGACCTAATCATTGCAAGTGATATCTTATTATGTAAGATTATTATTGTTTACTATCATAGTGGCCATTTTTCTTATTTTTTGAAACTTAATATTACTACAAGTTTTTCTTACAAATTGAAATGTCTAAAGTTGCTAGCAAAATTAAAAAGCTATATCTCATGTTCCCACTAGAATGCACGAGTTATCTGCTATTTGGTAGCATTTCAAGGGGTGATGGAGAATGACAATGACATCAAATGACTAGCTTAGTTTCACAATTCAATTTTTTCTGCAATGAATTAAGTTGCAATGGCCATCTTGTTAGCAATTTGGGTCATGCATATATATGATAAATAATTAAATTTGTTAGGGTTGTTTTATTTTTATTAGCCAATTTATTAAAGTGATATGATTAATTATATCTATAGCTATGAGTATATATATCTATCATGAAACTATTAACTGTGTAGATACCCATGATATTCTAATTTGATGAAGGGGACAAATTAAAAATATCACCTTTAGAAAATAGTAACCGACAGAGGTTACATAAAGGGGTTATGGTCCCTATCTGAGAGCACGTTCAGAAATACATTATGTTCCTTTCTCTTGTTCACTATTAGAAGAGAAAATTAAGAGGAAACTTAGGGTGCTGTATAGTTGGAAGACCAGATACCAAAACTATTATCATTCCAATAATGGCCAATCCAGTTTGTTTTCATTCTTTAGAGTATGGGAACTATTTAATTATCTATAGGGTTTATGAAAGCATAAAGAGTAATAAACCCTATAGATAATCAAACAGTTCCCATGCTTTTAAGAATGAAAGCGCAAGCGTACTTGGATTGACCATTATTGGAAATGATAATAGTTTTGGTATCTGGTCTTCAACCGTAGAGCACCCTAAATTTCCCCTTGATTTTATCTTCTAATAGGGAGAAAGAGAAATGAACAAAATGAATTTTTGAACGGTTACTATTTTCTAAAGATGATATTTCTAATTTGTCTCCTTCATCAAATTAGAATATCATGGGTATCTACACAGTTAATATTTTCATGATAGATATATATACTCTTAGCCATAGATATAATTAATCAAATCACTCTAATAAATTGGCTAATAAAATATAATAACCCTACACATTTAATTATTTATCATATATATGCATGACCCAAATTGCTAACAATCTCCCAATGGTCACAAATATATATCCTTATAAATGTGTCATACTTTATTAGCTCAAAAATGCCATTATATACCTTGAGTATATCCAAAACATCCCGTCCATTGATTACATCCACATATAGGACCAAAACAGTTTTAATTGCATTAATCGCAACTAAACCTGATAATGATTACTAATGTTGACAAAACCAAATGACATGGACTCATCATTAGTGTAGCGTGAATAATTACGTGAAGATGACTTGTACATGTCTATTTTTCAACTGGTCCTTACTTTATTTCAATGAGTTCAATATAATAATCTTAACATACAAAGTGTAATTTTTGAATAATATACAAAGTATGTCAAAGGACATTGCATTAATGCATAAAATCAAACATAGAACACAAAACACATAAAAGTGACTAATTCTCACTAAACCTAAGATTCCTCAAACAACAAAACACTCATATGAGCAAAACGCTCATGAAAGACCATGGGTGAAAATACCTTAGTGAGAGGATCTGCCATCATGGAGTTTGTCCCTTATTGTTCTATTGAAAACTATCCACTTTGTATTTTATTGTTGTTAGAATACAATGTAGCTGATTTATTGTCACAATAGAACTTAAGCGGTCTTTCAATTACTTCATAATGTGTAACCATGTGACAAATCTCTTCAGCCATATTCCTTATTTGATGCCTCATAGCATCCTGCAAAATCTAAGTCAAAATACTCAATGATCTCTAACTAAGCTGACTCCTTGTATATGAGTATATAATCTCTTGTTCTTTATAAGTACCTCATAACTCTTTTGGCTGCTTTCTAATAATCCATTCTTGGATTGCTTAAATACCTGCCTAATAACCCAACTATGTATGCTATATCCAATGTGTACATACTTGGGCATACATCAAATTGTCTACAACTGATGCGTAGAGAATCTTCTGCATTACCTGAGTTTCCAAATTTCCTCTTGGGCATTGATTGAGACTGATTTTGTCTCCCTTAGCAACTTGAGTATCCTTAACATTTCTGCATGGAACATACAAGACCAGAAAAAGAACATAGTGCCATTGAATTTGTGATACCTACAATCATCAACAACATTTATCTCGAAGCCAAATAAGATAAACATTTGATGAAAGTTGTGGTACTATTGACGAGATGCCTATTTTATCCCATAAAAGCATAGGTTCTTGAGGATCTTGAGTTTGTTCTTTAGGAGGTTCTAAACTAAGTGGTTATGAATTTGCTTATCAAAAGCAACTATATGAATCAGATCTAGAATTGTCACCAATTCTTCCTTTAACCTTATTCTTCCATCCAAACTCATTATCTTCAAAGAATGTAACAGTTCCCGTCTCAAAAGAAAAAGTCTTCTAACACTTATATGAAACCTGAAACTATCCAAATTGTGAAGGAAGAGAGATCAAAACTAATGTACAAGTAAACCTTCTCGCAACTCAAGTTTCACTGTCTTAAGTTTTGAAATAATGTTGGACATTTCCAAAATGTACTCTCTAACACTTCCTCTGCCTTGATACTTCATGGTAATCAAGCTCTGAAGAAGTGCACTTGTTTCTGCCTTATTGCTTTTCATAAAACGCTTTTCAATCTCAGCAAGGAAATCTTTAGCTATTGTTATATCTTCAGATATAGTACCTCTAAAGACCTTTGGAATGCCACATTTAAGGATCGTCAGACTCATGTGATTTGATCGGTCTCACTTCTCATAATCTTTCTTCTCATCAGAGGTACTCGAGTCTGTAATATTAATTGCTAGGGGTATCTTTTTGTAACAATCAAACAGATAATAAAGCACGTCTAACAACAAACCCATCTTTGGATTGATTTATCATTGACAGAGAAAAACCTTACAATTGTCACATGTTTACCATCACAGGTGTGTATGCAATCCGGCCAAATATTAATCTTCCTTTGCGGTGACTAATACTCGCATGGATATACATAAACATAAACATTCTCACGAATTATCTCTTCAAGAGAGGTCACTTTGACGACTTTTTGATTCAATTTGCTCGTCAAAAATGCTAAACAACAAAAATTTGAATTCTTATTTATAAACCAAAATCAAAATTAATTTTAATTCAAATGTTCACGCATGTCACCTTCACAAAATTAATTAATTTTTATTTTTTATTTATTTCTTTATTTTGATCATGCAACCTAACATTCATGTGATGGGTCCTAACCTAAACTAGAAAGTGTCTAAGTAGGCCAACACCTCAACAATGCTAAGCTGAACGACCCACATTAGGTTCAACCTAGAATGGCCCACCACAAAACCCTACAAATCCGCCACAATCACGAGTATAGCAACGTCGACCTCCTCCGTTCAGGTTGTTCAAGTTGCCCCAAATGGTGTCTGTTGAGAATAAAGAAAATAGGGATTGAGATTAATCTCCCTTGTGTATAAACCACACATAGGGTAATCTATTTATAATAGAGAGAGGTACAAGTAAAAAGAGTAACTGAAAATAAAAAGATT
>Ga0099822_1012707_pt1 | contig 10018 bp, 4 predicted proteins | sample CowpeawhiteBW_FD_76839 | JGI IMG/M metagenome (GOLD analysis project Ga0099822, IMG submission 76839) | Root nodule microbial communities of legume samples collected from California USA - Cow pea white BW | ecosystem: Host-associated > Plants > Roots > Nodule | place: USA: California | collected... | reverse complement strand
ATATATAGGGTTAATTAATTGTGAATATTTTAATAATTTAAACGGAGACGGAGATATGGCGGGGACGGGTATTATGGCGGGGATATGTACATCCCCATACCCAATTGAAAAAGTCGGGAATTCCCCGTACCCATACCCATACCCAGTCAATGCGGGGATTCCCCGTCAAAACGGGGACGGGTTCGGGCAATACCCACGGGGGCGGGTTTATTTGCCATCTCTAATAGTGACCGCATTTTTCAATTACTGATTTCATTCACTATTCCACAAATTTCTAGACCTAACTTAAAGTGTTAGAGTGCGTTTACAAGTACTTGACCCCGTAAGGACTAAATAGACTCATCAAGAGTGTAGGACCCAGAAAAATTAAATAAATAAATATTTATTTAGTATAAATGTAATTAAAGTGATCTTTATAGTAATTAATGCGGAGATTTATAATAAGGAACAATACTAGCTGAAGTCGTTGAGAGACTTGTTTACATTGAAGGGATTTGGGTTTAAGTCTTGTGTATGCCATTAGTGTGTTAATTTTATTATTTAATTGTTTTGCATACATGCATAGTTTTTGGATACGAAATGATAAAGCCTTGTGTATATGAAATGCCAAGAAACATGAATTGGCTTGTTGGTTATTCATTTGCTTGGTAAACATGTGGTTGAGGGTTCGAACTTGGTTAGTGCTAAATAATTACTTTTACGTTGGACTTATTTTTGCTATGTTGGAAGAGGGCTCAAAAAATGATGAGCTAAAAACCACCATATAATGCCTATTAATGGCAATTTATTTTTATTTTAATAAATTATTTTAAGGCTAAAAAATGAAATGTAGAAGGAGAGTTAGTGGGAATAACCCTAGTCGTCTTCAGAGAAGCTAGAGAGGTAGAGGTTAGGATTCTGATGAGCTAAAAACCACCATGTAATGCCTATAAATGGCAATTTATTTTTATTTTCATAACTTTATTTTAATAAATTATTTTAAGGCTAAAAATGATATGTAGAAGAAGAGTTAGTGGGAATGGGAAAGGTTTCGTACAATTGCAAAAGGAAAGTGTGAGAGAATTGAAAATTAATCCAAAGAGACAGTGAGGACGTTAGAAAGAGTGCCAAGTGGGAAAAGCAAAGGGTAGATCGACTTCTGGGCAAAAAGGATGTTAGGAGCGCTATTGGAGTAGGAATTCCATGTAAAAGGAGTTGCACAAAAATGTTTAAAATTATAAATTATGTGTTGTCTTAATGATATTGGAATATGGGTGCCTATCACTTCTGTTTTGGATTGAAATTTGTGTTTATTGGGTTTTTGCCTAGAAACCGCATGGCGGTGTTCTTGGCCCGCCAGGCGACACATACAAATTGCACTAATTTCTGTGTTTCGCCCAAAAATCGTCTGACAGTAGTTATGAACCGCTAGGCGGCACGACTTGCATTAAGCCATTTATGCATTTTTTTGGGGGAGGTTAGGACCATTTATGAGCTTAAAACCACAATGTAATGCCTATCAATGGCAATTTATTTTTATTTTCGTATTTCTATTTTAATAAATTATTTTAGGGCTGAAAAATGAAATGTAGAAGGAAGGGTTTCCTACAACTGCAAAAGGAAAGTGTGAAAGCATTGAAAACTAAGCCAAAGAGAGAGTGAAGAGGTTAGAAAGAGTGTCAAGTGGGAAAAGCAAAGGGTAGATCGACTTTGGGCAAGGAGGATCGTTATGAGTGCAATTGAAGCAGGAATTCCAGGTAAGGGAAATTGCACCAACATGCTTAAAATTATAAATTATTTGTTGTCTTAATGATATTGGAATATGGATGCCTACCACTTCTGTTTTGGATTGAAATTTGCGTTTACTAGGTTTCTGCCTAGAAATTGCCTGGCGGTGTTCTTGGCCCGTCAGGCGACACATACAAATTGCATTAATTTCTAGGTTTCGCCCATAAATTTCCTGGCGACAGTTATGAACTGCCAGGCGGCGCGACCTGCATTCAACCATTTCTGCGTTTTGTGCGGTTCAGAGGCATCCAGGGTTGGTTCTGTTGATTCGTTTTTCTCGAATTGAATGTTTCTCGCTACAAATGGTTAGGATATGCAACTAATCAGTTATGCCTTGGTTATTTGATGAGTAAAAAGGAGTAGTGGGGTTATTTTGGGTTGAAAATGGGAATATATATTGATTGTCGATTGTTTGATGTCCAGTTGTGCAATGTGTGATATTATGATGGTTTGGATTAAATGGGAATATGATTGGATGATTATGCATGAAATTATGGCTAAAAGATTATGTTAAATTTTGGGTGAACATGAATAATTGGATAAAAGGGATTTTTGTAGGTGTTGGCTAATATGAGTTTTAGATCTGGTATGAGTGCATGCAATATTGGGTTACTATGTTTCAATTTTATGGACAAGAAATATGATTGATGAATTCAAATGGTGGCTTGTCTAAATTTTGAATATGCATGAATATACATATGTGATTGGGAAGTATGATGTGTGCGAGTACATTGTATGTCATGCTATGTAATTAGTATTCTAGTTTTGGGTTTAACTCTAATGCATAAAATATCAAGATAAAATGGACCTAAGTAAACTACCATGAGACTAATGCCTTGTGTTGATGTTAAAGCTTGGGTTGGCATGAGAGATTGGGTTAAAGGGAATAATTCTGGGATTTTTTTGAGATACTCTTATGACCTTGCATGAGTTGAATGGCATTATTGGTTCTTGGTTTATGTTCCTAAAAAGCATGATTAATATTGTATGGTTTAAGCATTAGTATGGTCGTAATTGGTGAATACATGTGAGTGTAAAAATATGTTTAATGCGTAGGAGGTGCAATATATAGCATTTGGGTCATGTTGAGATAAATGAATATGTATCTAAATGAACTAGAATGGTATGTTTTTGGGTGTTAGGTTCATTAGGACATGTTCCAAGGTGCAAAACCAATGTTTTCTCGCCACTTATATAGCGCCTGGCGGCACGGGGAAAATCGCCAGGCAATAAGGGTCAACCAGGGAAGTTGTTAAGGGAGTGGCACCTGATGACACATCTGTACCGTCAGGCAAATGCCAAACCTGAGAGTTGCTGCCTAGTGATACTAAATAACCGCTAGGTAGTCTACAACGTGACTTTGCCTAGCGGCACTTAGGCTACGCCATGCGATAATACAGGGTCAGTGGACTTTTGTGGTGCATTTTGCATGAATTGGTGTGATGGTCTTGGTCTGGAATTATGCTTGGATCCTTTTACAAGTGGGAGGTTCGTAATGGAGTTGGAAACACATGATTAATACGGACGGGAAGGTTCATATTTGATCTACTCCTATGTGGGGATACGAGCGGGGATGTTCATGTGTTTTGTGCTCACACTTGAGGTTGTTATGAGCGGGGAGGTTTATTGTAGGTGGTCACGCGTGTTGGACTATGAGCGGGGCAGTTCGTAGAGTTGGACTACGAGCAGGGAGGTTCTTAGAGTTGAATCACGAGTGGGCAGGTTTGTGGAAGCATTGGAATCCCTAAGACCAAGATTGAGTATGTACTGATCTTATATAGGTCAAGTTGATGATATTGATAGTTTTACACGACTTAATGATATTGACTTTGTGTATAAGACATGTTGAGACCCATTTACGAGTGGTGGCTCATAATGGATTATAAACAGGCGGCGATCATGGCTGGTAGGCTAATGATGCTAGAAATCATGTGTGAGCATACAAGTGAGAGGCTCATATTGGCTAGCTCCACTTGATTGTCACTCACGGGTGGTAGGCCGGTGATGTTGGGAATCATGTGCGAATACGAACAGTGGTTCATATTGTTTAGCTCCACCTGGTTGTTACAGATAGTGGTTCGTAACATTATATTTCCACGCATGTTGGTCTGCGAGTGGGAAGCTGGTAGAGGTTGGACCACGAGTGGTAGGCTCGTGGCAGCATGTGTCGTCTTAAGGTTATTGTCAAAGTGTGTAGAATGTGGATGAAGATGGTGGAGGCCATGATTGTTTGTGCATAAGGATAAAAGTTCTCATAAGGGGTTTTTGGAATAGTTCAAATGCTTTGGGTGAAGGTTCTATGATATAATTATTTATGCAAGTTAATTATATTGAGTTCACTCTTTCAGCTTGTGTTTGGCGATGATCGTGTAACTTGCTACACGGGAGCAAATGATGTTGCAGGTGACGGTGTTAATTGATGGAGGCGTGGTTCATGATCGTCATAAGGATTTCAGAGCAGTTGATGGAATCATGCCCAAGACCTTCAAAGAGATCTCGGATTAGCTTCAGATCGTAGAATAGGAACTCTTTTATAATTTCTATAATGTTTTTGTTTGGGCTTTATCGGACATTTTGTTGTGTTGGGCCTTTTGGTGTTTTGGCCCATAGTATATAAGCCATTGTGAGGAACATTTGTATTAAGATTTGAGTCATATGAAAATTTAAGTTTTCTCTCAAGTCTCGAGGTTTTCCTCAGAACCACCGATCCTTATCTTTGAATCTCCGATTCAAAGTGGCGGATCTTCCTCACTTATCTTGGAACCTCCTCCAAGGGGCGTGATTTCCTCCCGTTCCGCAAAAATCCCCAATCGACGTCCTCTATTTCCCCCTTTTCGTTTTAGGGTTCGTACCCAAATTCGTTCGAGATGTTTTTCACAATAAATCCGACACGATCCTTCATCATTTGGTAATCAGAGCTAAGTTAATTGTTCTTCTGAGATTGGTCTCAGATTTTTTTTGTTCTCTTATTTGTTTCGCGTGTTGGGTTCTGGTGTTATCTTGCATTCAACGTGTGCAGTGGCGGATCTTGACGAGAATTGTTGGGGGAGCCAAAATAATACATCAAAAATTTATATATTTAATTATTGTCACTAATAAAATAAAATTAAATACATAATTTAGTATAATAATAACTAAAAAAAATCACACATATCTAAAAAATTGTCAAAAGAAAATTCAATAATAATCAAACCACACTTAAAATCCAGTTATTAAAAACACAAAGTACAATATTTTTTTTCTATTTTCATAAAATAAAAAATTAATATACAAGAAGCTGATTAAACTAATATTTTACTATCAAGTGAGACAAGAGAGAATTACCTTCTTCTTGATTTCTTCAAGAATGGAAGAAAACCACTGAAAGATGAGAGCAAAAATAATAGATCTTTTTCTCTTCGGAAACAAAAGAAGATAGGTGAGAACAATTTGTGAGAAATTCAAGACATATAATGGAACTACAACTAAAATTCAGTTATAAAAAAACACACAGTATACTATTTTTTCTTCTATGTTCATAAAATAAAAAAATAATATAAAACATACTCATTAAATAAATTATTAAACTAATATTTCACTATCAATTGAGACCAAAGAATTACCTTCTTTTTTTTCCCTCAAGTATGGAAGAGAGCAGAGGAGAAATAAGAGAAAAAATGATAGATCTTTTTCTCTTCAAAAACAAAAGAAAACAACTGAGAATGAGATATGAGAACAATTTGTGAGAAACTCAAAACATATAATGGAACCACAATTAAGATTCGGTTATAAAAAAAAAACACAGTACAACTTTTTTTCTATATTCATGAAATAAACAATTAATATAAAAGAGAATCATTAAATAAATTATTAAACTAATATTTCACTATCAATTGAGACCAAAGAATTACCTTCTTCTTTAGTTCCATGAGAATGGAAGGAAAAGGACAGAGGATAAATAAGAGCAAAAATAATAGATCTTTTTCTCTTCGAAAACAAGAAAAAACATGTGAGAATGGAATATGAGAACAATTTATGAGAAACTCAAATCATAATAAATAGAAAAATAAAAAAATATCTTGATAAATCTTTTTATTCTTTATTTTTTATTGTGTTTAATTTTATATTTTATTATTTTTTAACATTAATTATTATGTTTATAAAAGAAATAAAATATTTGATTTAATTATAATATATTTTTTAATATATATAATATATAAAAAATTAAAATATATATAATATTAAAAAAAATATTAAAACTTTAGGGGGGCCATGGCCTCTCCCTGCACCAACAGTGCTCCGCCACTGAACGTGTGCGCTCTTTCTCATTCACTGAAGCACCTGGGCGCTTGAATTTACCTTTGGTGTTTTCGTCCACTTGCTTAGTCTTTTCTTCTACTCACGATGGTTGTGTGGACGACTTTGAGCACTTGAGGTTGCATTTGAGTTGTTCAATTGGTGGTGGGTTGCGTTGTTTCTGTTAGCGTACGTGGTGGTTGCTATCTAGATTCATTTGGATGTTGATCATTTTTTGGTGCCGCTACAAAATTACCTTTGGAGTGGTTGCATACCACTTGATTGAGAAATTTCCCCAATGGAAAATTATAACCGTGAAAGTGTAGTTTGAGGAGGGTGATTGAGGTGCGAATATAATTAACTACTTAATGCTAGTTGGTGTTTGTTTTGTGTAGAATTGGAAGCCACTTCACGCTTAAGGTGTTTTGTCTAAATATGTGGCGATTGGAGACAAATTAGTTAGTGGAATTCGATGCATACCAAGTGTTTGTGAAATTGATTCAGTGAAGATAAATTGTAAATTTGAGGTTGGTTGTGACAAGCGTTGTGGAGATTGGCCAAGGTTGAGGTATTAGCTCAAGAGGTTGGCCAAGTGGAGAGATGCATTTTGGTTTTCAAAGAAAAGAATTGAGTGAACATCAATACACCAAATTTAGCTGAGAGAAACACGTGGAGAAGATGTGCTAAGCTTCTTCTTGTATCAAATCAGTTTATTGAGGTGGTTGTTTGTAGTGAAGATGTGTTAAGCATCTGGCTTTTCTTAAACGTTAGTTTGTTTAAGTGGCAAAGCTGCAATAGGAGTTGCTTCAAGCGATGCAGCAGTGTTTGTTCATCAGCTTTCTTTCATCGGTGGCAGCACACTCAAATTGGCTAGTGCTTTGCGGGTTCAATATAGCAGGCCAGGTTTGAATCTTGGACATGGTGGAAGCAGTTGAGTTTTTCAAGTGGAACGTGTTGGAGCTAAACTGACACGTCGCAAAAGCACCTAATCTTTGGTGGAAATGCCACACTACCACAACCATTCAATGCAAGGAAACTTTTGACCACAACAATGCCAACCATTGCAAGTCTCGTGGTGCAAGCGGTGGCAATTCAATAAAGCAAAAAAATCGGTGGCAACTTTGGTGAAGTAGCTTGGACTTCTTTCAGTGCACAATTTAGAGTGTTCCAAGCGGTGCATATTGGGAAATGGATGCTGCTTTCATTGGTGCAGAATAAAGTAGGTGTGACAGCCAACTAAATAGGTGAATGAGCAGTGTGCTTGCTAAAAAAAAATTCAGTAACTTTTCTTTTCATTCAGTGCAATTAGCTTTCGATGCAGCAAAAATTGGTAGCCATATTTAAATTCATTTGGTGGAACGTGTTAGTGCAGCAACGAATATTGATTTATTTGAGTGTTGTAGCTTGCTTAGTACATTCAGTGCAGTTAAAATTTTGCTGGAAGAATTTCATTTGGCAGCAATATCTATTTATTTCAAGCGGTGGTATGCAAAATTTTGGGTCGCTGTAGTAGACAATCCAACCTTTTAAGTTTGGTGGACAGCAAGATATTGATCCATGCGTGGCAGTTAAAGAAGTTCACCATAGCAGCAACTCTTCAAGGCTGGTGGAGCATTGAATTTGTGGTGCAGAAAGTTGGCTCAAGTGCAAATTAATTTTAGTCCAAGCGGTGGTAGCAGTCCACAAATCAATCTAGAAGCTGGTTCAAAGTCAAATTCTTCAATTCATTATTGGCACAAATGGAGCAGCTGGTCAATGAACATGGATGTATGAAATTGACAGCATTCAATTGGAATTTCCATGTGGTGTGGCTTATGCAATTGAAGATATCCATTGTGTTTAGGTGATTTGGTTTGGCGACAGACATTGGTTGCAGTGTTTTATTTCTTTGCTTTTGGAAATGTGTTGGTGCAGTAGAATTTTGAGTGGCACGTGGTGTTATGACTCTATAGCAACATATACACAGCTAGAGCGGTAAATGGTGTTGGTTCGGTGAATGCTACATGTTTGTATTGGTGATCCCGAAGTGAAATTGGGCAAGACTTTTATTGCAACAGAGTTATGTTTTACGAAAGCCTCCCATCCCGCAAGCCTCCTTCGCTTAAGCCATGCCTCACTCGCTTAAGCCATGCCAGTTACAACCCGTAGTGATTGACAACAACGTACTTGGTGAACTTTGGTGCCAACCATTGAAGATTGTGGTCCAACTGAACGTCCTGTGCAATAGCCAATTCATTAACTTAAAACATTTCTAAACGGTCCAAGTGGCAGCCTTGTCGTTATTTAATTGGTGTTGTCTTTGGAGATATTAAAGGTGGTTTGATGACTATTTTTGGCATGAAACTCTCTTATTTGGACAACAGGTGTGGGCGTGAATTGAGGTGATATTTGGTGTTGTTTTGGGTGTTACTCGGTGCAAAATTGTGGTGCTTTAGTCATGTCTCTGGTTGATTTTTTGATATGATTTTGCATTTAGCTTTGCCTATTCTTACCATTTAGAGTCATTATTTGTTCACCTTTGCTTTGCTTGAGTCTTTTGTCTATCATATTCCTTTGAGTTTGATATTTCCTTATATTCTCGTGTTGTGGAACAATGTACCTTGAGCTTAATTGTTGGAAGTATTGCTTGTGGGAGTTTGAATTAATCGTCACAATTTAACTTAAGTATTTTGTTTCACATTTCCAGTGGTAATTCTAAACACAATGTTTAGATTACTCTTGTCTTTAAAAGTGCTTTTCTCGTTGTCATAGTCCTAGTTTTGTCCCATATTTACTCCTTTTTGGTTTAGCCATTTCTTGTTTTTGGTGCTTTTTAGTTTGTTTTCAAATTTCCTTGGTTTTGTCTTAGAGTTTCTTTCCTTGGCCTCCGGAGTTGAGCTTAGATCCGTTACATCTTTCACTTTGATGTTAAATTCTTGATGGGATGATTGGAGGTTCTTTGAAGAACTGAACAGGAACTTGAGAGTGAGTGAATACACTTTGAGAGTGAAACACGAGTGGAATTGAGTGTAAACACGTAAGGAATGGTGAGGCCCATTTGATAACTTTATCTACATTTATTTTGCTAACCATTTACTGTGTTTTGTGTTAGTTCTTGTTCCCTCTCTTTCACTGTAGGAATTAGGAATTTTGAGCACTCCAGAATGTTCCATACACTTTCGACCTTGATAGAAGATATCAACTTCATTATGTCCAGAATTATCAGGTTGAATAGCAAACTTGGGAATCTTAGAAGGGAGCAACATGAAGATAGACGATCATTGCCAAAAGACAAAATAAGTGCTATTAGGTACACCAAGTGTGAAGGTTATGGACATGAAAATTATCAATGTCCTAATTGGAATGCCAAGTACATGACTCTTCAGGAACTCCAAGATTACATTGTATACTTGAAAGAGATGAAGAGGAGTGTTAGAAAAAAGCTCGAAGTCAAACAAGGACAACAAGCACAAAGGGAGAGAGAGAGAGAGAGAGAGAGAGAGAGAGAGAATGCGGAAAGAACACTAAAGGAAATGTTGGAAAAAGCAAGACAAGTAGAAAATTTGGAGAGGGAACAAAGGAAGAAATCGCTAATAGAAATAAAAGAGAACGAGCTAAGAGATAAAAAGAAGAAAGAGTGACAAGAAAAGGAAGAAGAAGAACAAAGTGAGAAACACGAGAAGGAGTCTCTCCTCATACCCCTGACATGCATGGTTGAGATGAAATCCTTAAAGGGGGATGATAATGCATTAAATTGTTGTTCCCGTTCACATCATCATTTTGTATTTTCATTGGGAACACTTACTAACCCCTCCCCTTTTGTCTTAATGCCTACGGAAGACTTATACATTAAGAAGCAATGGCATAAGCAGTAGGGTGAAGAAAAGATGATAGAAAAGGCAGCAACAACATGGGCAAAACATGAACCCGACTTTAATCATCTGCTTGTGTGTTTGTCCTATCATGAAAATCCTAAGGGATTTCAGGGACACTCTTT
>Ga0099822_1012697_pt1 | contig 10021 bp, 4 predicted proteins | sample CowpeawhiteBW_FD_76839 | JGI IMG/M metagenome (GOLD analysis project Ga0099822, IMG submission 76839) | Root nodule microbial communities of legume samples collected from California USA - Cow pea white BW | ecosystem: Host-associated > Plants > Roots > Nodule | place: USA: California | collected... | reverse complement strand
GGAACACAAGGGTAATTCCAAAGGCTCAAATGTTAGGTTGGAGGGTACTCTTGGATAAATTACCAACTAAGACCAATCTATTAGTGAGAGGAGTCCAATTACAACATAGCCTTTGTGAATTGTGTCACGCACACGAAGAGAATGCAGAATATTTGTTCTTCTCATGTAAGGTGTCCCAAATGGTGTGGAATATGTGTGATAGATGGTTGGGGGTGAGTACCGTGCATCACGTCAAAGCTAAGGCTAACTTTCAACACTTTCACCTATATGATCTTAATAGTAGACAAAATTTAGTATGGAAAGGGATGTGGCTAGCTATAATTGGGGAAATTTGGAAACATAGAAACGGGGTAATTTTTAATCATAGGAAAGTAGACCCAAGAGAAATTTTTGACCAAGCACAAGTAGCGGCTTGGGTATGAATGAAACATAAGGTTCCAGCAATGATGTTTTCATATAGAGATTGGTACCTATCCCCACATACATGTTTAAAATTTTTGTGATTCGATAATTGTGTGTTCAGTGTGATAGGTAAGCAAACTTGAAGGGGAACCGTAAAGATGAGGTGTACATGTGCAAAGGCAAAAGTAACCAAGATGCAAGATTCAACATGTCATATCTAGCACTTTTGCAATCAATTATCATACACCATAAGACGGATGCCGCATCACTACATCAGGAAGGATTTAGTCTTCATATTTGGGTTAACTGCTTGGATGGAGGTGCACACTAGGGTCATTGCCTTTGTCTATCAACAACACTTATACGTACAGAGGCCTTATATATTGATGTATATAAACTGATGGCGTGCGGTTCGGCCAACTGGGTTGTTTCTCTTCGCCTATTCCATAATATCTGCCACCACGAACAAATTTAAGGTAGAGAAACATGTACATCTACAAGTTTAGGAGACATACACATTGATATTACTCCATGCTGCTGAATCTCCAAAGTTATTTCACGTGGGTTTGGTTTTGGAACAATTTTTTGTTTGGTGGAGCTATGATGCCAACCTAGTGCATCAATGTGTGCAAAATGTTTTGTTAAAGGATTAGAGCACCCCTCAAGTGTTCTCTTTAATTTAATTTTATTTTTTACTGATAAAAAAAAAATAAAGAAGAAACTTAGAGAACTACGGTAAACTCTATATAACTTTGTGTATAGTTTGGCATAAGAGTATGTTATTACCTATGATCAGATTTTGGGATTACCAATAAACTCAACTATGACTTCTGTGCACAAAGACACATACATTGTTTATGAAAGAAAATTTTGTCTTTGCATTGTAGAGTAATAATTATTTACATTTCCGTTTCGTAATTCCAAAAAACATCTAAAATATAATTGACACCAATGTACTAATGATAATTAATCGTTGGAGTTGCATGGAAAATCCACTCATTCACCTCCAATACTATTGGCATATTTATTAAAATTAATATCAATTAAGTTGATATTAATTTTATTTATTTTAATTTATTTTATTAAACATATAAATCTCTCAATCCAGATTCTGATTTCTTTGTTGAATTTTCTTGTATTGTATTCTCTTAAGGATTAAAAACACATTATTTTAATATTTTAAATCTAGTTTTAATATATTTTAAAATTTTAAAATTAATGACCATCAATGTATTTTGAAGGTACAACAAAGAAAAAATTAATATAGAATCCAAACTCTGATCCATATATAGAAATATCTAATTGTTTACAAAGAATTACAATTATACCCAATTTGTCTTTAAAATCTTCTTTACCAAAGAGTTCCTATAGTGAACAAGGAAGTCTTCCTAAGGTTTTTCGTACATGTGCAAAATCGAATTCAGATTTACAAAATGTGCATTCTGATTTCTATTGTCAAAGAATAGATTGTTCCATCCAATTATTTTTAATATTTATTAGTTAATACTAGTCTTATTTATTTTAATAGTTGATTGTAACATAAATATTTATTTATTAAAATAAAAAATTTACATTTTCTTAACTTTTTTTTAAATTAACTTTTTGTATCACGTTAGAATTAGTTTAACCAACTTTATTAGTATTCAGTATTAAACTGACTTTTTAATGTTGACTTTGTTTATTAAAAAATTAAAAATAATATTTTGCATCATATTAGACTCAAATTAAATAACTCTAGTAATGCTGAAATTTGATCAATTCTAATATTTAGAATTTTTTTTCTTATAAGTAATGAAGTCACTTGCATGTTGTGTAATAATGCCCAATAAAAGAGAAAGAGAAAATATAATAAAAGAATAATATAATAATATAATAAAATAACATTATAATTTGTTTTTTAAAGAGGGAGATAAGGATAGAAAGGTGGAAAGACTTGTGCTTCATGTGTTCATCTTCTTTCAACTTAGACTCTCACCACCGAAATAGAAGTTCATCCTTCACTTAAGTACTCTTGAAAATGTATAACCTAATCTTCTTCTGACTGGTATAACTTTTGTCATAAATTTAACTTCTCTGATCACTAACTCTTCTTCAATTTTATAAAAAAGTCATTTATTTATATGTAACACAGAAAATTGAAACACGTCCAAAAATACTAATTTCACTGTAGTATTTTTTTAATAGTTAAAAAAATGAACCATAGTGAGAACCAAGGTTCAATTTTGATAAACATTGTATACAAAAAAAAGAGACATTCATGCAAAGTCATGATTGAGTTCCCCAAAAAGTCACTGTCACAAATAAAATTGCAAACTTTAGTAAACAAACCTTAACGATGAAACCAATAGGACAAAGTATTTCCCATCATATGCCCATCACTAAAGAAGAAGATTTGTCAAAAAGAACCACCAAACCACCACTATTTTGTCACCAGAGATAAAACCCTACGTTGAAAGAGTGTTTTAGCGTCTTTTTTGCATTGAAAATGATGAGAGAACCTATGGATATGAATATAAGAACAAATTTACGTCGGACCACTTAAGGGCCAACGTAAACGAGATAATTTACGTGGAGTTGTTTAATGTTCAACGCAAATTATGTAGTTTATGTCGACTCTTATAACTAATTCAACGTAAAACTGTTTTACTTATTTATAAAAATGTAATCATTCATTTTTTATGACTATTGTTTTTACTTTAGATGTAAATAAGGTGACATTAAAGGAAATTTTTGTGTTAGTATCCTTTTATGCTTTACAATCTTGACATTTTCTTGAGGATCTTGGGATTTACATACCCTTTTTACATATCCCAATTGATTGTATTTGTGGCATTTTACATTTGGCTTCCACCAACACTTGTTGGATTGATGATTATTTTTCTTTCAATAGCAATAAGATGTACAAACCTATGTGTTATTATAGTTGCTCCTTTTGTTGTTCTTGACTACAAGAGTATTCTCTTCAGTATGAAGTAAAACAGCCTAAACTACATGATCTTCTCTCATTAATCTTCAATACTTTTGTGCTTGCAAGGCATGTATTACTTTTGTCAAAGTAATTGTAGACAAATCTTTTTGTATTTTCTAACGAAACAATAGATGTTTAATATTTCTCTGGCACCGTTTCCAGAATTTTCTCAACGAGTCTAGAATCTGGAATATTTTTTTCCAACGATTTTATCTTGTTATCAATAACAATTTCTTTTAGTATTCCTTAATTACCATGAATATAAATCAACATACTTTGTATGTTGTTTCTCATTTAGGCCACCCATTACATTATTACTAGAATAACAAAAAAATAGTCTAAACAAATATGTAAAACTGTTCACAACTTGTTATATTCCCATTTAGATCCAATCAACCCAATGTATTACTTTTTATGTACATCGATTATTTGTTCATATTGCCAGAAATTTATGATAACATACTTGTACCTATTATATTTATACTTGAGAACGTTTACACTCATATATTCTGGATTAATAATTTCTTAACAAGAGTCGTAAAAATCGTTGAGAACTAAAACAAATCAAATATATAACGAGAGTAGAACATCACAAGAAAGAGGTTTGAAGTGTAAAAATTTTGTGCAAAAAATTCAAATTTTCGAGACCATGTTCGGTTAGATGGTATTGATGAAACCTTATCAAACATAAATACTAAATGGACATAGCACTTGACAATAGACAATGAAGTAGCACATTATGTAGGAAGATAGTTTGTAATCTGTTATGAAGAATTATAAATATTATTGTCAAGATCAAAATATATATAGGAAAAGAGTATTCAGATTGCAAACGTAAGGTATTATTTTATAGGATAATCTGTTTAAGAAACCATGTACATAATTTTATATATAATTTTATATATAGGTTGAAACACTCCAAATATTCTCATATAAATATATCTTTATACTTTGCTGATAAAAAAATTCTTAAATGTTTTAGAATTGTATTGATTTTACATTTTCCTTGTGTTTAGGTTGATTAGTTCATCATTGTTCTACTAAATTTCTATTTAATAAAAATAGAATCCCAGATCTTGGATATATACACCATATCCGAGGTACGGGAAGATTGCTTTTGGAATTTTCTTTTTGATCCATGTCTTTAACTATGCTAACCCAAAAAAGTTTCCTCTCCTTTCCAAATGCATCAGTAGTTAACGTAAATAATTAAATAGTTTACAATTGGAACTTTATTTCGTGACTACCCTTTCCTCCCTTTCTATTTATTCATTTTTACAACAGGAAAAAAATTATTGTATATACGATCATTGCAGCCTTTTCTTTAAGTGTAAAATCTACTCGCAAGGAATTAGAGTACAGAAAAGAAATTATAAAGTGAATCTGCATTTTGTTTTTGCTATGACAACTGTGACAGAAGTATAATAGAGTTGAAGAGGCAGCTGAGAGAGATTGAGAAGCCTGAAGAGACAATATCATTGTACATGTGTGTGCATGCCGATGAAAGAGACTTTCCAAACACCTAGCTTATATTAAAACAAAGTCTTAAGTGCTAATTGGAAGTCACAGGGTCTACTCTACAGTTATATGTCACACAACTACATATATATGTGTCCATACATATATAGCAATAATATTTGAAAAAATATAGTTACATCATATTTTATGTTCACCTTTCTTTTTATTATACAAATGTCTTTTTCCATTCACACACACAATGGTTTCCCTGTTATGTGTTGGGTTATGTTTCCTATTGAGAGTTATAGTTATTGAGAGATTGTGGTTATATATATGATAGTGTTATTTGAATCTTTATTCTTATATAGTGTTTAATTTTGTCTATTCTATCTAATGTGAAACTTTTGACTTACACTTTGACTATTCACAACACTATGATGGTTTTGGTTCTCTTGTGCATGTAAGACCAACACCATTACCCAAGAATTCTAATGGAATAACTCTTACACCATGTTTTCTTGGATCAATGTATTTTCATTGTTTATATATAACTTGCAAACACTTCTCAGCAAATTCAGGAGAAATGAAAACAAAACAAAATACTAATACAAAACACTAGCTATACAATTTTTTAAAACAAAATACTAATTCATTAATGTCTGCCCATTCATATTTTGACTCTATATATGCATTTGTTCAGTTTTCTTACATTTACGTTAAAAATTTGTCCAAATATTACAAAAATGAACAAGTCAATAAAATATTATTGGTCATGGTGTGGACTTACGACAATTTCAAAAACAAAGCTGTAAGAATTTCAAACAATTTTTTCATCATGAAATTCTGAAAAATTGAAGTCGTGACGACTTCGGTATTAATATTTTGTACTGAAATCATCATAACTTTTGATAACTTCAATCTCTCAAAAATTCATAAAGAAGTTATGTGAAGTGCTCGCAATTTTGCTTTAGAAATCGTCATGAGTTCACATGACTTACTTCAAAACCATTAATATTTTTTACTTGGTCATTTCCATAATATTTGGACAAATTTGTCTCATATATGTAAAAAGAAAACCATTTGTTCATTTAAAGAAAAGTAGAAAACTGCAATTTCAGCTGCTATTTAGTTAGCATCTAACTTTTTTTTTCTTAGTAAAAGTCAGCCCTACACTAGTGACCTCTGAACTTTGATAACTTGAATGATTAATAATATATGTTCACTTATTTTAGATGAATGTTTTGTCTGAGAAAGACAATGCTATAGTGTGTTTTAGGTGAATCAAATCTGTGTTGAGGTGGATGAAGCTGATATATCTAAATCGCATAATTGACTATAACAGAGAAACATGGACCGAAGTGCTTCAATATATATAGTTTGATGGTTTGATTTGATGAAGTTTTATTTCATATATAATGTTTCAAAGATCATAAGAATTTGTGTTTAACTTAGGATCTGCGAATGGTGGTTGACATCGAGAAGCGAGTTAATTAGCTAGATACCAAAATAGGAAATACCACCGCTTTATGAAAATGTGATGTGAGAGTTGTAAGTGACGTTGAGGTTCACGGGCTAGGTTGTAGTTACGTAACACAACAACTTATTCTATACACTTATTTGGGTTGTCGAAAATTCCATGATCACATCGTACAAAACCTATTTTGTCTCTTTTTCTCACATGTTCAATCCAGCCAGCAATACCTACACATAGAAACAACCAAAGTGCATCAAAGGAAAGACAATAGGATCATTTGTACAAAGACATCAACTTTTTTTTTATCATTTGGATTGCACAGGACACCCATAATAATGAGTGGTAAAAGCACCTTGAAACTTTAAACCATCTTTTATTTTTGGAATCAAAGAAAGGTAAATTAAAAAGATAAGAGAAAGCAACCCTTCAAGGCATTGGTTCAAGAACGACAATGATGTTCAATCAGTAGTGCAACCTCCTTAAAAATTGGCAACCTCTTATAGCTTCAAAAGCTTTTTGTGTGTGTGTGTGTTTTTTTTTCCTGATAGAAACAAGAATGATGAGTAAGCAGATTATAATGGCTTTGAAAAATAATGAAGTCGTCCTATCGAAGTGCATTTCCCCATGAAAGTTGGAGATCAACTATTCTTTGACCATCTATAGTTTATTCAGGAAGGGATTTTCTCATGTTGTGAATCTTAAACTATATAATTAACAAACCTTGATATCAGATATCTCACATCAAATTTTATATAAGTAGAGAAGAGAATTTTTTTATAAAGTAGCACCGTTTTTAATAAAAAATTTCTATAGGTAGCGTATTATTTATCCAAATAGTATTGTTTATGGTTAATGATTTAAAATTTATAACATTTTAAATTGTTTAATAGTGATACAATTATTTGATGATAAAAATTTAAAATTTAAGTTATAATTTAAATTTTTTATTCAAATTGTAAATTTGAATTTATTTGTTTCCAAATAATTTCAATTTTAAAATGAATGTTAAATATCATTTATTAAAATGATAATAAAATTCAGAAACTTAAATTAAAAAATAAAATTTATAAAAATGATATTTAACTAATATTATTTAATAATTTATATAAAATTTATAAAAAATACAATTTTCATAATTTTAATTTTAAAATGATATGCCAAAAAGAACGTTTTTTTTTTTTGTATGTGTGAAGTAAAATAGAAGAAGAGAAAATGTTTTGTTGGAATTTATTGTTAAGTGACGTGGATAGCAGCATGTGAAATGAAGAATGAGTAATTGCTACAGTAGCGTTTACTCTGGAACATGTTTTAGATTTGGCATTGACATTCAGTTGGAATCACATGTCTATTTAATTTGGATGCAATCAAACAAACAAGTTTCATCAGGATCTTCAGTTTTACTGTTTAGTTTGCATCATACATTATTTGTTTGATGAATTTAAAAGGTTTGCTAATGTAACCTCACACTAATTTGCGAATTTGTTCTTCACAAACATTCACATCTAGATGATTGTCAAAGGATAAAAAAAAAGAAAGGATTTGTTCTGATTCCGATCCAAATTCGCCTGACGGTCATCATTAAAAATGGTCATCATGTTTTCGAGATATTATTTATTTTGAAATGTTTAAATTCTCTTACGGTTTTGTTATTAAAAGACGCCTTGAGAAGTAGAGAAAGATAAAAATATTTAAATTTTACTTAACCTCGACTCCTAACTAATATAAGACTTATTAGGTAAACCAGAACAAATTTATTTACATAGATAACAAGAAGATAAATAAATTTGAAATTTTAAAACATAACCAATTATATGTTTAAACATATATATCATAATCGATTACACATTTCATATAATTAATTATATAAAACATATTATGGTTAATATAATTGATTATAGCTCATATACTACAAAAACATAGTTCTAAAAATTCTAAAAATATTTCATGAGCTTACTTGTAGTTGTTGAGGTTTACAGAAATATTGCAACCGTGACTTCTTAATTTAGTATCATCTTTCTTTTTCCACTTATAGCTTTCTGCAATACAACACCACCCATCAAACAACCACGAGCACAACTATGCATGATAAAGTGATTTTGGTTTGTTACATGTTAAAAAAGTGATTTTTGATCTCATTTTCCCTGGAACTAACACATATTAGTATCACTAAAATGCATTTTAATTAAATTGGCGTAATTGACAGCAAAAATTATGGTCCACACAACTGTAGCTGGCAGTGTTGTAACTGTAGGGTGGGACCATCAAACATTCATAACATGCCATGAATAGATCACAACGTGACTTGTCAAACACTGTCTTCTACTACACCCCTGTTCAAATCTTTATCTTCTGCAACTAGCTTCTGATAACTCCACTGTCACTGCTTCAAATTTTATTTATTTTTCTCTCTCTATTTTCTCCTCCTTCTGTTTAAGGCACTGTCTGAGAAGAACCATGATGATAATTGCCATATATTACTATTTCTGTAATATGAATGTCATAATTGAGTCTGCTTTCTATAACTCCCATCACTGTAGACAGGGATTACTATGAGAGTACACAGTACCACCTTATGTTTTGACTTTTTTTAATTAACATTTTTTCACTAACATAGACTTCAAAATTAAATCTTTCATCTGTATTTGTCGGAAGTCGCAGTATATAAATGTAGCTTTGTAAGCTCGAGTTTAAATTAATGTCTACTTTTAATATAGTATCACATTCGTGGTTACAATAATTTTACAATAATTTTAGTGAAATTTATTATTTTATTCGTCGGACTAGTAATAGTAGATTATCCATTAATTTTCAGTTTTATACATGAAATATATGTCTCAACGTAAAGGAATATGTTAGAATTCTCACGTCGACTAAAGATAAAACCAATTAATTTGTAATATACATATGTAATAAACCTTATTTTATAAGCTAGTTTTGTAAGGTTGAGTTAACCTTCAAATTTATTTTTACTGGTATTATGTAACATGATCTAACAAAATACATATTTAACATGAATAGGAGAATAGACTGGTTCTTCTAGGTGGCAACTGCACCATTAACTTTTCTTTGCACCACCAACCAGAGATCTTACGATTGCATCATCAGTATGCGTGAAGCTAATAATTTAGTTGAGGCATAAATAAGATGTTATTCATATGTAGCAAAAGGTTGGTGAAGTAGTTTTTGTGTTAGATGGGAAACGTAAATACATACTCATTACTTTTTTCTTTGGTTGATTACTTGGTTCTTAAGATTTTCTTAACTTGTTAGTATAGTAATATAGTTTACCAAAGAAGAGTTCACATTGAGAGCCTTTTTTGGCTATTGATTCACCTAATGTATGTAAACTTTGAATAGCTGTTAATGTGGCTCTGTTGCTTTTAATCATCTCTTCATTATCTCATCAAATTTATGATGCTTTACCATTTTAAGGCTACCTTGGGACACTATCTTACTATGAGGCCATAACTTGTATTCAGCAAATATTTTCCCCTACGATATAATTTTATTTATGATGCTGTTTTTGTGCTTTATAACCTCGGAAAAGAGATAATACCAATGCAATCTCTTTGTTATGAGCATGACAAATTAATATTCGATTACAACTATCATTGTGGTTGCAAAAACTGTAAATATTTCGATTACTAATTCACACACATAATACTCCCATAATATATATATATATATATATATATATATATATATATATATATATATAT
>Ga0099822_1012694_pt1 | contig 10021 bp, 8 predicted proteins | sample CowpeawhiteBW_FD_76839 | JGI IMG/M metagenome (GOLD analysis project Ga0099822, IMG submission 76839) | Root nodule microbial communities of legume samples collected from California USA - Cow pea white BW | ecosystem: Host-associated > Plants > Roots > Nodule | place: USA: California | collected... | reverse complement strand
TGTTTTGAATCAATCCATCATCTTCTTCTCTTGAGCTTTGTGAAAGGAACCTTCACATCTAGATAGCTTGCTATCTTAATGTCCAGTGGGGATTTCACTTAGCTTTCTTAATCAACTCACACCGTATTCAATCATCTTAAAAAGGAACAAGATAATCCTTCATCACTGTTGGACCTATAGACTTAATTCCCTACAACCCTATAGAGGATAGAGGCCTTGTGTACTCACATTTTGAGAGGATGGTGTTGAATCAACTGCATGAGCTCAATGTGTCCCAACATGCACATCACAACTATTACAATGAGAGATTCAATGCATTGGATGACCAAATCCATGATATCCATTACCTGCTAACCTCATTCCAAACCAAAAATGATCCTCAGGATGGCTAAGTGTGTTGGCTTTTAGGATCATGCACTGCATCCATATGTTTGTGATTTTTCAGTTTTAGTTCTGTTAGTTTTAGTTGGTTGTTTTTATTTTCTATCAGCTGATTATATCAGCTTTATGCTTATTTTGTCTGTTTTCAGTTTTTGTTGGTTGTAGTATGTTCTAGTATTATTGAAATGATATGCTATGTTTGTTCTCTTTATGCATTTGTTTTGTTTAATGAATCCAAAGGGGGAGAAAAGTTACAAAATGGAAAATTGATCACATTGAACTAATAAAATTAGAATCAATAATCAAATACGAACTTGAACCCATATTATTGATAGGGGAGCATGTGCATATTTGTATGCTTGCTAGCTTGTGTGTATTGCTACTGTAAATATTTTTTAGGTTCCCAAGCCTCAAGATTAGATGTCACTTCATCAACTTAATGATATCCAACCAATGGAAGCAATGTGCGGTATAAGATAAAAGAAGATAGTTAAAAGAAGATAGAGGTTGGCTTCATCAAATCAGGGGAGAATGTTGACATGTGAAGCCAAGGTATGCTTCTTAAAGATTTGATGAAGTTTTGATGAAGCCCTTTTGAACTACCTTGAAGCCTTTACCATTGGAATGAAGCCTACATTGATGAAGATAAGGATATTTGATGGTATTCATGTTGATCAAGGCTGGAACGTGTGCTCTCCACATAGTTACATCATTAAGAAAGTGTATTTGAAGTTTGTAATTCATATTGTAGACCTTGTAGCATTAATTTGATGTATTTGGTCTTTAGTGTGTCTTTTAATCTATTGAATAATTTTTCAACAGGTTAAAATGTTTCTTTTAATTTGTTGAATGATTTTTCAACAGGTTAAAAGGTTAGTTGCAATAATCTTAAATTGCAACTAATTCAATTAGTTGATTTATTTTTTAATCGACTGATTTCACTTAAGTCAAATGAAATCAACTGATTGATTCAGAAATCAAACTATTGAATTTCGTAACAATTTGACTATAAGAGCTGTGATTTTCGAAAGAGAGGGATTCTGATCATTTTTATCGTAAAATTGTTCTAGAAACTTGTGAAAACTCTCTCCTTCGTGATCATTCAGACTGCAGCTATTGAAGATTGATATTGGATCAATTCTTAGAGATTTTGGCTTGGTTTAAAGCTTGGAGAAAGTGGTTTGTGGTAAGCTGGGTTGTGCTACCACTAGGTTTGATCATTCTCAAGCTTTGTGTGTGTGCTTGGTGGTTTTCCATGTCTGCAAGAGGGTTCTTACTGTGCTGGTGTGATTCTTGTGTGATTCAAGAGTCTTTTGTGTGGTTTTTTCATATTTTGAAAGTGTAAGGGTGGATACTTTGTAAATCTTTTGAAATAATGCAAAGTCAAGCTTAGGTTGCCTTGACAAACTGGATGTAGCTCAGGTTTGAGTGAACTAATATAAAAATCTTGTGATCTCATCATTTCTCTAACCCTTCTGTCTTGCATAATCATTTAAGGATTAAAGAACTTGTGTTTCAATCATCTTTTCCGTGTTCTTGCATGTTTTCATGACATCTGTAGCATTGAGCATTTTTGTATAATTATTTAGAACCTATCTTGATCATTTTTGTGCATTGTTCCTGTTTTAAAACTCGAATATGAATTTTTGCATTTTTTCCAGTATTTTAGTCGATTATTTTTCTTTTTCAATCGATTGATTATACTTGAACAAATTTTTTTTAGTAAAATCAATCGATTAACTCTATTTTTGACCAATTGAAAGTATACAGTCTAGTAACGTTTTCATCCTAACTTGGTGATCTAATTGATTCAATTAAAGGTGGTTTTTAACTTTCAAAGATAGCTTTCAACCCCCCTTCTTGGCATTTAAACCATTTCAAAACTAACAGTAGTTTCTCGATCAGGAGTTTTGAAACAAACTCACCAGGAAGGATTATGTTCTCTACTTTGATATCTTCTAGCAACTTGTGATATTCGTTATTTGGATCTTAATGTCCTTATCTTCAATCATCTCCCAGCGGTAATGGTTCCTTATGATAAATCTTTATCTAACTACATCTTCAGCAGTATATTGGAGGATGAAAGAATCCCAAATTTCTTTTGCTTCCTTGTATGAACAATACACTTCGAACAGGTCATTAGATAATGCACTAAGTAAAGTGTGTCGACATACCTTATTTGCATGAATCTTGTCTTCAACTTGTTTTGAAGGGATATTGGAGTTGGGTTTTGAAGATGTGAGAGCAGTAACAACTCCATACATGTCTGAAAGGGTGGACACACGTTCTTGCCAACGTCAGAAATTCCGTCCACAGAATACCTCAATTTTTGACACATACGGAAAAGGTTTCGAAAAAACTGTCTGACCTCCGAAAATAGTATTTGGATTCTCCATAGAGGATGTGTTCTTGTTGTTGTTGTCAGTCATAAGTCCTTAAGATTATTGTAGTAGCTAACAAAATCATGAACAAAAGACTTTTTAAGGCGTGTAGATTCATTGCCCTTAATGACTTATCCACGGTGTATTGCGCAAGCCCCCATGATCCAATAGGAACTTCTCGAAATTTTTGAGGATCTCAGAATCTAGCAAGACTATCTATTAAAAAAGAGTAAATAAATAACCCATGATATTATAATAGAAGTATAAGATGGGTAAGAGTGAGAAACAATAGAGAATGAAAGGAAGTGTGAGTTGTATGTTTACGGAGGTAAACTTAAGCCTCTATTTATAGAGGTAGGAAAGTGGATCTAACACCACGACCCATGGAGAGAATATAAAAGATCTAAGATATGCTCACCAAGATTTGCAGATGAATCACGTAACTTGCAGAAAAAACAACAACAACTCCTCAACGTTCATAAGCCTCATGCCACAGACTACCTTACCACCCCTTTGCTTATGGAAGGATATCTCTAGTTTATGTGCTGCTTTGAAAGGTGTGGGCGTAGCTTCTGAATGTTGTGGCAACTAAAAGGGAGGCACCTCAAATTGACTTTGTTACCAAAGGCAATATATATACCTTTTGCAATATTATTAGAGCTAGTGTAAAAATTTTTATTTACATCATAGTGCAACCTCCAACAGTTCTTGAAGTGATCTTTGATGCATTGTTAACAAGATAAATCCATGCAACGATAAAGCTTATAGAAGAGGGGCTGATGGCCAAAGGAAAGAATGCCCAATACAACCCCAAACCAAAAGTAGAACACAAAAATACGAAGCAAAAGAAAAATTGTAAAGAACAAGATCTCATAGGACTCTTTCCACGAATAGAAAATGTTGTAAAATTAAACAAGAAAAGACAAGAAAATATTTTTTCCGCAAAGAAAGACTTAGTGGTAGGTATCAAGCACCACATGTGCTGCCAATCAAGCTATAATGTTCTTCACGACGAAGAACAAATGCCTAAGGATGTTAATTAGGCACAATGGGTATGGGTTTTACTATCCCCATTTCCATTCTTGAAAAAAATATTCATCCTCATCCTTATATCTAATATTTATGAAATTTTTGTCTCGTCCTCATTTCCATTAGATAATGGGTATATCCATACCCATGCCTGTGGTCGTCCATTTACTGTTTCAAATATTAATTCAATATTTAAAAAAAATATAATAAAAGTTATAGAAAAGTAAACAAGATATTATCAAGGATTCAATATAAAAAAGATACATATTTTCTTTTATTCAATATCAAATATCAAGAAATATGTTATATATAATTGTGTAAATATCAAATAAAAGTAACAAATAATATTTGAATAAATGTCAAGTAATTATAGAAAATATAAAAATGATTAAAGTGTTAATTCGATCAAATTATGGATTTCATTTCCTGAAATGTAATGCACCATTTGAATGAAATCTCACAAAGAAAAGAAAATGTCTAATCAAGATTGCGTTGAGAGGAAAAATACCTTGGATATTTGAGTAAAGTTGTCAAATATTAAATAAGTCTAATCATTATGAGAATATAAAAGGTTTCTAGATCAAAAAAGGCTTTTCAAATGAAGTAGGGTCAAAGAGATCTAAGAACATAAATTTTTTATTCTACCCAATAAATTAAGGGTTTATGTGATTGAAGACTTGAAATTTAGAATCAAACATTCTCATATGAGAATTAAATATTAAATACAAATAGTAAAAAGAAGTATAAATAATCAAATATGTGCTCTAGAAACTATATGATTAAATTAAATTGAGATATGTGTTTCTTGAAATGCAATACACCATTTGGACAAAATTTTAGAAAGAAAAACTTGTGTAACCAAGGTTGTGATAAAAGGGAGATACCTTAGGGATGTAAGTGAACTTTATGAATTTTGAACAAGTCTAGCAATTAAGAGAGAATAAAAAGAATTGTGAATTGAAATAAAAAAGAAGGGTTAAGAAATTAAGTACCAAAGAGAACAATGCATATTAGTTTTTTAGGTTATTCAATAAACTTAAATATTTTAGTAATTTAAAACATGGATGAGTATGAGAATAGAAATGAACATTGGACATGTAAGGAGACGAGGACGAGATGGAAATGTACATACTCATTCTTGTCTCGCTACCCAGTTTAAATAATCATGTATGTCTATACTCATACCGAGATTCTCGATTAAAATTGGGACCAAACAATACATGTAGGGACAAGTTTATTTATCATCCTTACAAGCCTTACATATCAAAGTAACTACATGAATTGGTTGATTGGTTGTGCATTGACTTGACAATTGGATGGTTGTGTGTTTGAACCTTGGCTTATATGAAATAGGGTTTCTTTTTGCTAAAATTTGTTTTGGTATGGATGGGAAAGGTCAGAAACCCTAACTGTCAAAGGGACAGTCAAGAGGGCTGGAAAGCCATCATAAAACAGTAATTCAATGATCATTAAGCTCATTGTTAATGCTAATTTCATTTTAATCATTAAATCCATTAAAATTAAGGTTGTAAGGGGAGAAGAATAGTGAGTTAACAGTGAGGTAGAGAATTTTTGATACATTTAGTTAATTTGTACTGAAAAGAGAGAGCTAAGAGGGAATTGGAAGATATTGCATGTGGAAAAGTAGAAGGGTCAAGAAGTGGGAGTTGTGCTAATCATTAAGGATTATAACTTGCAATTAGAAGCGAGGAATCCAAGTAAGGGGAGCTGAGCGTAGTTCTATCTTTTTTCGTTATTATTAATGTTTGATGTATGAAATATGTTAAATGGGATGTGTGTTTTTTGCATTTTTTTGTTGTTTTCCCTACACTATGATCCCACTTTTGACGTTGTGCACCACTACTCTCGTATGCTTTGCTTGATGAAGATATTACTGTGTTGTATGCGGATATTGTTGTTTTGGGTAGTCTTTTTGGACTTACTTTGGTGTTTTTGCACTTTCTCTTTGGCCAGCAAGTTGAAGCCTGCTGTAGTGAAAAAGTGGTGACGTCAAGAGTTGTCGTGACCAGTGGTGTTCCGTTTGCGTGATTTGTGGTGGAGTTTTAGGAGGGGTATATGTGCAACATTAAGTGAACGTAGGGTGCAGGTCCGAGGTTTCACGAATGCAATGTGTATTTGTGGGTTGCATAGTTTCCTTTGCCTAACCATGATCTTAAGGTGCCAACACCATTACAACTTGGATGGGACATAGCATGGCATGATGGTCTCTCTTTCTTCACTTTGTCGTGTACCCCTGCGTCAGGCTATCAAAAGAAGGGAATGGTTTTTTGTGTGTTTCTCTTGGCTTTATGTGTGTATGAGTGGAGTAGTACTAGGGCCCACAATAATTAGAATTGTTAATTATATAATGGGCAATGATATTTTGACTATTAAATTTTGATAACTTTCCCTTACAACATGAGGTGGCATCTCCTAAGTAGTTTTGGAATATTGAGAATGAGAAAATGAAAAAATGGAAGACCGCTTAGAAAATGACACCTAAAGTTGTAAGAGAAAGTTGTCAAAATTTAGTAGTCAAAAAATCATTTTCCTTATATAATATTTTGAGGCTTTGGAGGGACCCACGATATCCTTATTTTTTTTCCTTGCTTTACGTGTGGTGCAAACCCAAGGCTAAGTTCTAACTTTTGTTTTTATTAGTCATTATGACAACTTTTAGTATTGATGGGACGTGAGCATCTTGCGGGCTCTTTCTTCTGGATTAGTGGTTTTGCTTGTCAAGATCCTTTTGGTTGAAAGAAAAATAATAGCACAACCAAAAGTTTATGTGGGGTCGGGTTGGACAGATAGTGCCTACCCGCAACCCGACCCGCAAAAAAAAATCCGTCCGCTACCCGCCCATTTACCCGTCGGGTATCCGCTTAAAAAATATTCGCGGATATTTTTAAAACCTACGGGTACCCGTGGATACTCGATACCCGCAAATATTTTAAAAATATATATTTTAAAAATTTTTTAATATAAAATTATAAAAATAAAATATAAATATAAATTAAATTATAATTATAATTAAATTTGACATAATAAAATATACTATTAATTTTAATTTTAATTTAACTTAATAAAATATAAATTAAATTTTAATTTTAAATTTTAAATATTTGCAAGTAACGGGTACCTGCGGGTACGGATAGTATAATACTTGTACTCGACCCGTTTATAAGCGGGTATTAAAATATCTGCTACCCGCTATCCGCGAATAATAAATACCCACAAATAATAATTATTCGTCGGGGATTTTATCCGCAAATATCCACGGGCGTAGGTATTTTTGTCATCCCTAATCATGGGTCCATGGTCAAGTATTTGTATGGTGTACTTGGAATAATGGTTTTATATGCAAAAGGAGATTTAGAGTTTTACACGACTAGAGGCTTGTGTGCTTTGGATGTGCGTGGTCTACAAGGCTTTGGGTGATACCTTAAGGATGAACTTTGCTGGACCATTCCTTGAGTTGTGGCTCAGAATGGTATCCCTTGAGTTGTGGTTCGGGATAGAGAGTAAACACGTGGCATTCCTTGAGTAGTGACTCGGAATGACATCCCTTGAGTTGTGGCTCGGGATGATGGATGGACACGAGCATTCCTTGAGTTATGGCTCGGATTGGCGAGTGTTGCCGATGTGAGTGTGCGTGTTGTGGCTCGTACGGAGGGTCTCCACTCCATTGAGCAATCACAAGTTGTGGCCATTGAAAATAATAGTTTACTAGACATTAGGTTTGTAACAATTGACAAATTTTATCGATTTTGAATAATGGTGATGTAATAAGTGTTTTAAATTTTCCACGTTTTTGGGAAGGACAGTAATAATAAATGAGCCTTTGTTTTTTATTTTATTTTATCTTATTTAAATTAGTAATATCTGACCGCGATGTTACATTTGGTATCGAAGCAATGGTTTTTAAATGATTTTTGGGCCTTAGGGAGTGAGCTTGTCGTGTTTCAGTTGCGAAACCTAGTAAGAATGTATTGGCAGTCTATCAATCATATTATTGATTGTTGACTGCGTCGAGTGGTGAAACTGGAAGCATTAAGAACAAAAAATATCTTGGTAGAGTGATGAGGGTGCACACTCATGACTATATCAAAGATAGTTTCCTTTCTTAATTCTAAAGGTGTTGGTAAAAGGGGGAAAAGTTATAGTTTGAGTTTTCCTCCTATACATTTTCTTGTATGTTTGTGTTTGGTTGGTTGTGTGTGTTATCTATAGTGGCAGAGGAATGCAAATTCAAGTCGAACTTGACCTGTGTGCGTTTGCAAGGGCTAAGTAGGACCTTTGAAACAATCTCTTGCTTGAAAATACGAATATGTAGAAGGTTGTTTCCTAAATCTCATTCCTATGGGGTGTGAGACCCAATGGAGTGGTGTTCTTAATTCAAAGGAATAAGTCAGTGGTTACATATTAAGGGTGGATCAAGAGGAAAGGAGGGGGCAGAACGTTATGACAATCTGAGTCAACTAACAAAGATGGGTGAAATAAAGAGGAAAAGGATCTTAATGGAGGAAGAGTGCTTAGACGTGTTAAAGGAGGGGTAGTAAAAGTTCATCTAGGAGTGATGAAGCCCACTATTGCATTAGTACCTAAAGTAGAGCTTGTGCCAATAGATCCTAATTGGATGGTTTTGATGGTAGTGGGAAGAAAGAGAAGTAGGTGAACAAGATATTGAAGACCTAATGGCAAGGACTTAGTGTGAACACCAAAATGATTGCAAGTTCTAGTGGATCGCTAAGGAGAAGTTAGGGTGTGTGTGCCTAGGAAACGGGAACTGATGAAGAGGATTCTAGAGGAAGGGCATAAGAGTCATCTTAGCATATGTCTAGGTATGACTAAGATATACAAAGATCTGAAAGAATCTTTTTGGTAGACTGATATGAAGATGGATGTGACAGATTATGTGGCATCTTGTTTGATGTGCTAAAAAGCGAATATTGAACATTAGTGGCCTAGGGGTACGTTAGAGCCTTTGAATATTCCTCAGTGGAAATGGGACGATATTTCCATAGTTTTTGTGACTCACCTGTCGAGGTTGTCAAAAGGTCATGATTCGATCTAGGTGATAGTAGACAGGTTGACAAAGTGTTCACATTTTTTGCCGATCAACCATAAGATGTCTATGGAAAAATTGGCAGAGTTATATATCAGAGAGGTGGTCAGATTGCATGGAGTACCAACGAGTATAGTGTCAGATCGTGACCTAAGGTTCACATCGAGATTTTGGCAATCGTTGCAAGCAGCACTGGGCACTCAGTTGAGAATGAGTTCAGCCTATCATCCTCAGACAGATGGTCAATCTGAGAGGGCCATTCAATCGTTGAAATATTTGCTTAGGACATGTGATGCTCGTGTATGAAAATAGGTATTTTTTTTCAATTATACACTAATTTAGCTTCTCACAATGTTCAGTTTGCACTCACTTCTAATTTTCTTCATGATTTTCAATTTCAATGTGCATGGTTTAAGTTTGTCTATGTGATGTGTGCATGAGTGTTCCACACTAACATGCTCAATAATCTCTTCTACTGTGATTAACATGATTTTCTTATGTGGTTTTGTTACCGTTAGGCTCTAGAGCTTCAAGTCAAGGTGACAACTCAATGTTTCTATGACGTAGAAGTTAAGGGTGAGGCTGTGGGAAAAATTGTTTTGGGCCTATTTGGAGATGATGTTCGCAAAACAGCTAAAAGTTTAGTGCTTTGTGCATAGGCAAGCAATCAAGTTTTTTTGCAACATTTTTCTTGTTGTCGTTGGATTTCTACTCTCAAATGGATTGTGTAACTTTGAATTTTATATATCAAGCTAAATAATCTTTTAACATGTGAGAAATGATATGGTTACAAAGGAAGCTCCTTCCATCGTATAATCAAAGATTTCATGATTCAAGGAGGAGACTTTACGGAAAGAAATGTGAGTTATACTTTTGTTTGTAGGCCTGCATATATTTAATGATGAATGCATTTACTTTCCAACTGAGATGCCATGTATATGCATCAAAGAAACTAATGCATTTTATTCTCGGTTAGAATGTGCTCTTTTTTTGCTGCAGGGAACTGGTGGAATTAGTATCTATGGTCCCAGTTTCAAGGATGAGAGTTTTGCATATATATATATATATATATATATATATATATATATATATATATATATATATATATATATATATATATATATATATATATATATATATATGTATATATATTTTTTTTTTTTTT
>Ga0099822_1012676_pt1 | contig 10031 bp, 4 predicted proteins | sample CowpeawhiteBW_FD_76839 | JGI IMG/M metagenome (GOLD analysis project Ga0099822, IMG submission 76839) | Root nodule microbial communities of legume samples collected from California USA - Cow pea white BW | ecosystem: Host-associated > Plants > Roots > Nodule | place: USA: California | collected... | reverse complement strand
TGGTTAAAAGGACTAAATTCACTCATTTTGAAAGATGAAGGACTAAATTGGTATAAAGTTTTGATGAGGGACTAATTCCAAAATTCACTAAAACTTGAGGGACCAAAAACATATTTAACCCTAAATAAAATAAGGACCAATCCAACAAGAATGAAACTTAAGACTATACAATGGTCTACCATGAATTGACACTTGTCATAATTTAGAATAAAATTAGTCTCAATGCATATAAAGCATTTTACTTCAACTGCATGAGAAGGAGAATCATGAACAATAAATTCATTCATAAAAAACTGTGTGATGTTTGATAACATAACAAAATAACTGGGTTCAGTTTTTGTCTGCCTCTATATATTTTTGCTCTTCGTATTATATTATATAATGAGATAATAATACATATTTTGCCTCTGTGTTTCTATCTCTCTCTGTTTTCTTTCTCTTACAATGTTCAAAAAAATACTTTAAAATACTCATCACACAAAAAGTTCTAGAAGTATTGCATCCCTAAAAAATTGTAAGAGGATTGCATAAACTAAATAATATCCATCTATTAGCGAAAGTGTCAAAACAAATGAAAATAGTCTTATCATCAAATCCAAAACATATCTAGAAATAATTAGAACAACTTTCTAAAAATCTATTATTTACCAAATTTTGTAAATTTCATCATTGCAGGGTACTCCAAAGAGAACCCTTTCAAAAAGTGGCATATGCCGCTTATTGTGACAAGCCCACGGTATTCTTTAGTAAAAGGCGAAAGAATAATTCGCTTTGTGCTCATCACACGACTCCGTGATTCAACAGTCTTAGAACTCACATGATTTATATCACAATTGCTTATTTCCACTCAACAGATCCCTCGATGTGGGCTTAATAAGAAAGAAACATAGATACAAAACCACTGAACTCCTTCCGTCCAAACTTGTGTATTATATTGAGTGATTTTATTGTGAGAAACTCAAAGTCCTACCTTTGTAGAACCCTGGGGACCCAATCTCACTAACACTGCTTCAGCAGTTAGTTGCAGTAAATATGTTTCAATTTTAAGTCTCTTAGTTCAATGGTTGTTAGTTTACCAATTTACAGAAGATTTTGGTCATATCATTTTGGCAGATAGAGGAATGATAGAGGAAGTTCTATATTTTGTAGCATTTCATGCAATGAGCTAAATACTTTTGCAGTATTTTATAGTTTTAGCAGTGGCATTCGAGAGCCATGAACTATTTGCTGCTAATTTTCGTGCAGGTTCAAATCCATACTCCAAAAATATAAAATTTGTTTTTAGCAGTAACAAATTTATTATCTAAATGATCCTCGTCACATTCTTATAAAGATGGTATCATTGGGGAGAACAAACACCAATGAGACCTGAGTCCAACCACATAAGATATTGACACCACTCTCAACCGGGTCTTCATTCTTATATAGTGTCCTACTTTCTCATTTCTGATCAATGTGGGACTTACACTCACGCTTATATGTTGTACCACCAACTATGGAATGATTGTCATTATGCTTGGAACGATTCCAACTCCCTTTTTTATAATTTCATTCATTCCATAAAATTTTAAAAAATTTTAAAAATTTATATATCATTTTATATTACTTTTAACATCAAGGACAATTTGGTAATCTAACTTTTTACCTATTAAAACTTATTTTTAATATGTTACACTAGTTAATTCAGTCACAAACTTTCATAAACTTCACTTCCTAATCACTCCAAAATAACCTCCAAATCAGTATATAAAAATTAAATTTGGTCAATTTGGAGAGAGACAAAATTAGGACTGAATTGAACAAAAATAACGAAAATTAAGACTAAATTGAACAAAATTAACGAAAATTGTGACTAAATTAAATATAAGTCACAAGACACTAACATATGACAATGATACTAACTTGACACATGACAATGACACTGACACGTGACACTGTCACAATGATAACTTGACACGTGGACAATTTTTTTAAAATTAATAAAATAAAATAAAAATAACTCACAAAGTGACATGTGGTAGTTATTGTTCACCTTCTATTAACAATTTAAACGACATCTAAAAAAAAGACAAAATTGATCCCAATTTAAAAAAAGGTAGAACCTTATTAAATATTTAAAAAAATAGGACAAAAATGAACAAAATTTACGAAAATTAAAATTAATGATTTATTTAAACCTTTAAAGAAATGTTATGTGTGTGTGCGAGTCTTAAGTCTGAAAACCAAACGTAATGAGAACAACAATTTGAAACAGAGTATTGACACTCAGAAGATGGAAATATAAAGACTTAAAAGAGATTTTTGCTCTTTACAAAAGAAAGTCTCAAAGGCAAAAAAAAGTACAAAAACTACATATATAGAAAATTATCTTGTTTATAAAAATCTGCAATTAGGAAGCTTCTATCCCAATCAAATATAAGTGAGAAATCTTTGAATTTTGTTATAAGAAATTCAAGAAAATCTCATGATAAATTAGGGATAGGTTACGAAGAGGAAACAAATTTAAAAGTCAAAAAAAAGTTGGTCATCTCATAATTTATCTGTCGTTGTTTCGTCCAATGGGTTCATGAAAAAGAATTTTCTTACCACATCATTTAGTAACTCAATGAAAAGGATGTTTTACCAATGGGTGTCGAAATAGAAAATAGTATCTCTTGCTGCTTTTGTATACGAGAGTAACACTACTTGATTTGCATGCTAAGATTATAGATATTTAGCCTAATAATATTCTGATGCTTAACCTTAAAGATACAATCTGCACATCCCAACATTAAGAAACTCATGTATAATGGCTTAAACTATGAGTTAGATTTTGTTTGTGTTGAGTTGTAATGTTACCTCTTTCATTAAATCCAAACACCTATATATACCTAAACTCTCCATCGAATCAAAATGAACTAAAATGGTATGGACTGTAATGTAACAGTGAATTAATTTTTTTCCAAAAGGTTAATGTAATATTATGGATTATGATAAAATGCTTCTGTCATCTACTTTCTCTCAAATCAAACAAATCATTCTTTGCTTTCAACTAAGTTAATCCATCCTTTAATTGACACTCATCACATCAACAGTGAAATGTGCTTCATGAACGAAGTGTACACAAAATATCAATATATAGTTGACACAATTGTTTCAAGAATTTGAGAGTCAATTACAGGGTCACCATAAGGCAACCCTTCACAAAAATTAGCGTATGCCGCTTGCTGTGATGAGCCCACGGTATTCTTTAGTAAAAGGCGAAAGAATAATTCGCTCTGTGCTCGTCACACGGCTGCATGGACTTTCATAAATAAAACTCGTGTTTTATATCACAGTTTCTCGTTTGCACTCAACAATCTCCTTGATGTGGGATTACTCAAAAATATAGATACAAAATAATCTCATAACTCCTTCTGTCTACTTTCTGTGTTATATTGGGCGGTTTTATTGTGAGAGGCTCAAAGTCCTCCCTTTTGTAGAACCCTGGACACCCAATCTCACTCACACTAGTGCAGTTGCAATAAATTACCATATAATATTGGACTTCTAAGCAGACAATAGTTTAAATTTAACAATTGATGATAAGAATTATATTGATTATATATATATATATATATATATCAAAATTATTGTTTGGCCGAGATATACTTAAAAGTACACAAATCTTCTTGTTAGACTGAGTTGTCACAATAGTCACATGTGTTTGTCTTTCTTCTTGCACAAGAACCTTTCACGCTGTTACGTTGGGTATCATTTCTCGATATGGTCCAGATGTCCCAACAGGTGTGTTTGCAAAGATACTCTGACTAAAGTTAGAAAAATGTTGCAGAGAGAATGATGCAATAATGATATCATTAACATATCTCGTGAACAATGACTATTTATAGTATCTATATGGGCCTTATCCTTCTTTGACTTAAGATTCGTAGGTTTACTCCTTTTATAGTTTTCTAAGTATGATTATCCCTAACTCACTCTAATTTAAAGATGGCTTATACTTTAAGTTGATGTTGCTTATGTGGATTCTTATTGAGAAATATCTTTACTATGGCGTGTTAGGTGAGATATAGTTACCCTTGAGTCTCTACTGTGTATTGGTTGAGGTGTCCTTATCCAACCAATACTAGCAAGGTGTGCTCATCCCTGGACCCTCAGTATGCTTTGGTTGAGGTGTCCTCATCCCTGAGTCTTCAATAAATATTGGTCAAGGTATCCTCGCCCAACCACTACAGTAGCATGGTATACTCATCCTTGAACCTGCATTATGCTTTGTCGAGTGCCCTCGTCCTTGGGTCTTCAACAGGCATTGGTCAAGGTGTCCTCGTCCAACCATTACATTGGTAGAGTGTAGTCATCCCTAGGCCTTCAGTATATTTTGGCTGAGGTGTCCTCCTAGATCTTCAACAAGTATTGGTTGAGGTGTCCTTGTCCAACCACTATAGCTACATTCTGAAATTATTCATATTCAATCATTATATGATATCAATCGGAATATTATATATATTTAAAAAAAAAGACTTTTTGAGATAGAAGAATATGTTAGGTGATCATTTTCTTTCAAATCTTTAAGGATTTTTCTATTTCTTTTTATTATGACTCATAACAAAATAAATAATTCTTTTTAATAAAAATAAATAAATTATTAATCATTTAAATTATAGAAAATTTAAATCATATATAATTTTATAATATATATATATATATATTATATAAATACTTATAATCAATTTAGTAAATAATATATTTTAAATAATTTTATTGTTTAAGTTATAAAAATAATTGAAATTTAATATCTCATATATGTATATATAATTTTCTAATCAATTTAATGAATAGTACATTTTAAATAATTTAATCGATTAAATTATAGGTATTTTTTATAAGTGTGCATGGTATAATGTAATACAAATATAATCATATTCTAGTGAAAAAAAACATAAACAAAACATTTAATTTATATGATGAGATGTAAATAAAGGTAACGATAGATCATCTTAAGTTACATTATCAATCAGCAGTTTTACAATAGATGAGAACAAAAATATATTTAAGCCTTATTAACAAACATGGCATTTACTACTATAATAACATATACAATAACAAACTATTATTAATTTTATAATACATATATAATAACAAATTATTATTAATTTTATTAGAATAATATACTTCTGGCATAAATTACAAAAAGTACTAAAATTTTAACACTCAGATACAGGGTGCCAATTAGAGCACCCTTCCAAAAAGTGGCGTATGCCGCTTGTAGCGACGAGCCCACGGTATTCTTTAGTAAAAGGCGAAAGAATAATTCGCTTTGTGCTCATCACACGGCTCCGTGATTTAACAAGCAAAGAACTTACATGTTTTATAGCATAGTTGTTCATTTCCACTAAAAAACTGCTCGATGTGGGCTTAGTGAGAAAGATAAAATCACATTACTTACTCTGTCCACTTGTGTGTTGTATTGGGTGGTGTTATCGTAGAGAAGCCTAGGCACTCGATCTCACTCATACTGCTTCAGCAGTTGCACTAAATCTGGTTCCAATTAGGTTGTTAGTTTACGAATTCACAAAAACTTTGTCGGATGGAGGAAGTCCTAATTATTATTATATTAAAAAACTGCAGTGCTGGTAACATTTCATGCAATGACCTAAAATACTTTTGCAGTGTTATAGCCTTAGCAGTGACATTCAAGAGCGTACAAAAGTAAGTTTCGTTTTGCTGTTAATTTTCGTGCAGGTTCAAACCCAGACTCCCAAAAATGTTCTCAAGGTAGACATCTATTGTTTAACGATTTGCTGCTTTGGGAAACAATTTGGCATATAATATGGGACTTCTAAGCACGTAATATTTTTAATTTAACAATTGATTATTATAGGTTTAATTAATTAGTCGGATATTACTCTTTGAATGTGCGTCAGATCGATATACTTTTAAAAAGATGTCAATTGAATTTCAACTTTTGAAAAGATGTATCAATTAGGTCTTTTGAAGAAAAAAAAATTATTAACAGACTAAATTTTAATATAAATATAAATATTTTATTTTGTAAGTCATTTTAAATATCAATGTCGTTAACGGTGTTAATAATTTTTGTCTGAAAGGGACTTAATTGAGACAATTTTTCAAAAGTTAGGACTCAATTGACATATTTTAAATAACGAGATGAGTATTGACACATCTGAACAAAAGTGGATACCACCCGAACGAAAGTGGATACCACCCAAATAATTAAACCTTGATTATATATATCAAAGTTAAGTTGCAGGCTAAAATAACTAATTCAATCATTATATGATATCGATATGTATATTATATATAATAAAATTGAGATAAAATAATATGTTAGGTGATCATTTATACTTAGTTTACTTTTCTTTTAAAATTTTAAGTATTTTTCACTTTCTTTTTATTATGAATAATAATAAAATAAATTGTTTTTTCTGATAAAAATTAATTATCTATTATTTAAATTATATAAATAACTTAATTTTTAAGTTATAAAAATTTATAATTATATAAATTTTTATGTTGGGCTCCACTTTGTCAAAGGTTTTTTCAAGAGTCATCAAATGATTCACAATGTGAATAAATCTCTTCTGGACATCATGTATACTTTTATTAGTCTTTATTATGAACATCTCATATTTTTGGATGAGCGTGTTCTTTCTTATTCTCTTTACTTCCGCAGTACCTTCATGTGGTGTTTCCTCCAAGACATCTCATATTTCTTTTGTATAGGTACATATAGAAGTCCCACAAAATTCATCAAGTGTTAGTAAATTTTATTTTTGGCTCTAACATCATAATGTGCTCTCTTATTTTCATTTGGAGTTCATAGAGAAAACTCTTTCGACATAGTTTTACCATCTAGAACCTTAGTGGGTTGATAAGGTAGGTCCATTAACAACAATATCCCATACATACACCTTTCTTAATTGATTCAAAAAAATCTTTATTCTACTTTTTTAAAAATGATAAGGAGGTTTGTTTATAGAAGCCCCTTCAGCCGGGGTTTGAGAGATATCAGTCATTTTTATAGGATCTTAATGGTATGTTTGGATGAGACAATTCAAGAGGGTGATTCGTTTATTTGAAGAATTTGAAATTCTTTGTAATGAAATGATCTGTTTGGATAGAGAAATTAAAAAGCATTTAAAATGCATGCATTTTTTTTGAAGTATTTCAATTAGCTAAATTAGAAGAAATTCAAATACCCTCAAAACAGGTGGAATTTGAAATTCTTCTCACTCAACCTCAAACGGACCCGAGAAACCCCACAACCATGATAGGCTGGGATGGACAGACGATCCAAACGGATCAGACCAACCTGATGACACAAACAAGTCGAGTAGGCCCAACGACCCAGATGGGTCGAGCGGGCCCGACGACCCAGACGGACCGGGGTGACTTGATGACACATATGGGTCGGGCGAGCTTGACAACTCAAACTGGTCGGTCAAGCCCGACAATGCACACCTCCTGGGCCGACCCATCGACACAGACTTGTCAGGTGTGCTCGAAGACACAAACGGGCCTAACAACCCTTGTAAGACCCGGGAAAATTAAATAGTTATTTAATTAATTATTTAATTAGGACGGGTAGCAAGAACATTTAAAGTAATAAATGTGAGGGACTATGATGTGGAAAAGTACTAGCTCAAGTGGTTGAGAGTACTTTATTGTGTGTGAGGACTTGGGTTCGAGTCTTATGTGTGTCACTTGGATGTTATTTAAATTATGCGTTTTTGTGTAATTATATATTGAATGCGTGGTGTGATGATAGATTCTTAGAATTTAGGAGTTATCATGAAATATGGATTGGTTCTTTTTGCCATTTTTTCCTTTGGGCATGAATGTGAAAGGGTTAGAAATCTAGCAGCCAATAGAGAGGTAACCTAAGGGCTGGAAAACAAAGGGGTAATTAAACATTGGACTAGCATTGGTGTAATTCTTAATTAAAAATTCGTGTAAGGTACTAAAAAGGTAATAAGTGAGAGTGATTGTGAGAGAGAAGGTCATAAGAAGAGAAAGAGTGCACTGTAAATTCGTACTCACCATAAGCAAGGGTTTTTCAGAGTTTTGGGGCTGATTGAGAGAAGTGGTAGGGCTGAAATCACTAAGGATTGGACTGGAAACAAAGGTTAAGAAGGTTTTGTGAGGGCATAGACATACAGATTCGAATTTGGCAAGGAATCCAGGTAAGGGGAGTTGTTTTGTTAATATTTTAATACATGTACGTCGTACTGTGTCATAACTGATTGAAATCGCATGCTTCTACCTGTTTTCTGCATTGTTCGATTGGGTTTCTAGGTTTTCCCAAAAATCGCCTGGCAGTTTGATCCCTACCGCCAGGCGGCTCATCAGAGGTGAGCATATGTTCTTGTTTTGGTTTGAGTCACTTGGCGGCGATGAGTTCCTGCCCGGTGGCGTGACCTTAGCTGTGTTCTGTTTGATGGTTTTGATGCTAAATTGGGTGAATATAATGAACTGCTGAGTCTCAAATGATTGTATAAAATTGTATGATGGATTATTATTATAGACTTCTTGTTGGAATGTGTATGATCATATTGGGATTTTGTATATGGGATTGTAGGGTTGATTAGGAAGTGACGGGAATTGAGGAGTGTGATAATTATAATATTACTGAGATTAGGTGTTGAAAAGGATGTAAATGTATGTGTGATGGTTATCGGGGAAGGAGAAAGGTGAGATAGGTTTGTGGAGAGTGCAGAAACGCATGTAGGTGGTCTGATACTGGTGTGCCGCCTGGCGGGGCTGTGCTGTCCGCCAGGCGATGATGTGTGGCAGCCCTAATTGGGTGTGGTACTGGAGATTTCCGCGAGAGAGAGGGAGGAAGCCTTGGGGATTGAAAAGGTTGGTGTAGTGGAAATGAGAAAACTATGAGCAAGAAGTGGAAAGGAGAAGTAGCTTGAAAGGAGGCAGGGTAAAGGGATAGGAAGTGGATTAGGCTTATAAGTAGTGTAATGAGTGAGAGGAAACACATTTGGAATGATTTGATGTTTAATAGAATCTGAACATGTCGCTAAATTGTTAGTGGATGTTGTGGGTCAATGATAGTGCAGAGGAGTTAGTTGAGAAGAATGGTAGAAAAGTTTGAACTAGGAAATTGTGTGAGATGGGCAAGAGGAGAGGGAAGATGGAGTGAAGGATGAAAGGATACATGAACTGTTGATTGAGTATATGGGGTGTATGGATGAGCATAATTGTGTAAAAGGGAGATATGGGAATGGGATCTGTTATTTGTGAATTAAGACATGATGGCATGACTTAAGAATAAATAAATCTCTAGTGGAAAGGTGTGAATGATAAGGTTGGGCTATAGCGAAATTAAAATAGATTGAGAATTGGCAAAAAGTCAGAATTTAGTACTGAGACCAAAAGGTGAGTGGGCAGTAGAGTAATTTGGACTGTTGAACCAACTAGAATTGAGTGCCAAAGAAAATCAGTTGCAGAATGCCTATGATATGGCGCCTGGCGGCTTGCTGATCACCGTCAGGCGATAGACGCAGCGTGAGTGAACCCTGCACTGAGAGGCGCCTGGCGGCAAGGATAGAACCCGCCAGGCGGTGACTGGGAAACAGTGGGTCTGTGGCAGCGTTGGCGCCTAGCGGTGGGGAGGGACCGCCAGGCGGTCTGGGTCGGTTTAGCCTGGCGGTACGTGGTGTAGCGCCGGGCGAAAATCCAACAGAGTATGACTTGTGTGTTTTGAGTTTAAGTTTTAATGTGATACTTGGATCGGGGGATGCTGTTCCATGAGCGGGTAGGTTCATGGATGGTGGTTAACATGTGATGGTATGAGCGAGGAGGTTCATATCCAGTTACTCTCACGTGGGGATACGAGCGAGGTAGGTTCGTATGTTCCGTGCTCACGTGAGAGATGCTACGTGCGGGGAGGTACGGGACTGGTGGATCACATGTGTTGGACTACGGGCGGGTAGGTCCGTAGAGCAGGACTACGAGCGGGGAGGTTCGTAGAGGCAGGACCACGAGCGGGCAGGTTCGTGTGAGCATCATGTTCCCGAGTC
>Ga0099822_1012674_pt1 | contig 10032 bp, 3 predicted proteins | sample CowpeawhiteBW_FD_76839 | JGI IMG/M metagenome (GOLD analysis project Ga0099822, IMG submission 76839) | Root nodule microbial communities of legume samples collected from California USA - Cow pea white BW | ecosystem: Host-associated > Plants > Roots > Nodule | place: USA: California | collected... | reverse complement strand
TTAAAAAAAATAAATAGAAGGCCAAGTAAAAAAAAAAAAAAAAAAAAAAAAAAAGAAGTAATCAAGAAATTGAAAAAAAAAAAAAAAAAAAATAATATTTAATAAATATAAATAAAAATATATATTAATAAATTAAATAAATATAAAAAAATATATATATATATATATATATATATATATATATATATATATATATATATATATATATATATATATGGTGGGGTCTAATTAGTATTATTGTTCGTTCATAATTTTTTAAAATGTATTAATAAGACAGAACTAGGTGAAACGTTAAAGATTTTACAAAAAGAAAATACTATTTACTCATAAAATTTTATATTTGATTTCTTTTTTTCTTTTCGAAACGGTGTATGATTGAAGTTGAAAAAACACATAAAGGTAAGAAATGTCAACTGCGTAATTTAAGGAAGCGTTGTTCTCATTCACATTTCAGAGTCAACAAATGTTTTAGAGACAATTCTTACTTTAGTCAATAAAAGGCATTTTAATCAAATGTTATGAATTTGAAATTTAAATTTTATAATATTTGTTATTGAGTTACAAAAGTAAAAATTATTATTTGACATAACATATATATTTTTGTTGAATAACTAAATAAGATATTAATTAAAGTATTGTAAGATTTTTCTTAAAAAATATGTTAACATATATTTACGCTAACATGTAGAGGATCGTAACCATAACTGTAAAAAGAAATAAAAAATCATACTATCAATTAATTTAAACATACTCTTCAAACCGAACTTAATATTAAAAATCTTCATAAATACTCATCTATGATATCACCTTTGTCTATTTGATTTTGTGTATCCTTACAACTTTAATCTTTAATACCTACGTCACACAATAACACATTATCAATATTATATTTCATGGTTACTGTTTATACATATTCATTAGCCTAATTTCACTTTAATTATTTCTCACGACATTATTTATAGAATATTAGTTTACCCATTCACACTTTTTAATTTCACAGTTTCATTTTCAAACACATTCACAACAACTATGAAAACAAATTCTAACATTTAATTTGAAGTAATAGAACACAACAACAATCGGTTTCTTTTTATATCCATATGGTAGTCTCACTAAAAAAAACATTATTACACCATTTTTCAGTTTAGAAATTAATTTAAAAATGTTGTCTAAAGTAAAAAAAAAAAATGTAAGTTTAGTTTAGACAATGATTTAGTCACCGTTTTTTAATTATGGAGTATGGAGTCGTGATCAATAGTCAAATGCAACAACGTTTTTTTCCCTTAAAGCCACAAATGTGTTTGAAAATCGTTTCCTAATAAAAACAATAGACCACATTTTTCAACCAACTTTTAGACAACACTTTATTTCATAGTTCTACACAACACATCTTAGATGTTACGTATTAGGCAATGGTTATTTAATTGTTCCCATTAGGAATCAAACGTTTCGATTGTAACTTGATCTACCTATAGCCTACCCTATAGAATAATTGTGCAACTTACAACAATCTTTCCCTGAAGAAATGACCCACCACAATGTTTTTTAGTGTGTCATGTTTTTTTTTTATCAACGAATGTTTCTTTTGAGTCTTAGAGGGAGACGACGTCGATGCTTGTACTTTTATATTCATATGCAGTTTAAAGTTTCTAATGTTTTTTCATTAAAGAAATCATTGTGTTATTAAGTTAGCTAATGTAGCTTACATATATAGAGAATTCTTATTGCAAGGTCAATATACCTTTGTAAAGACCTTCGTGAACAACTCTTCAAGCATGCTCCCAACTCCAACTTTACGCCTTCAAGGAAATATATTATAGGTCTACGTCTCCTCAAGACTAGGATGAGGTCTATGGAGAAGACACTCATACACTTAAGTCAACCAAGTGCGTCAGATGGTAATAAATGTTACTATAATGAAACATCATTAATTTATATTGTATATTGTACTATTTATACTATATTAATGAACTTTTACCTAGATGGTATTGGTCTACGTGCCTTAATTACATAAACTCTAATACTCTTCTAATGCGCTATAACCATTACCTTGATTTAATCACAATTCACCATTATTGATATGTTTTGGCTGACATGATATCGCGTTGTCTAAGTATATTCAACTGTGAGATCATTTTAGGTCAGGTGAGCGAGATGTTTTCAAGTATAAATAATACAAGAACGATACAAATAATTTAATGTTTTACCTTTTTATATTTATTTATATATTTTTTCATTATAAGTATAATTTGCTTACATTTTGTAAAATGTAGTTTTAACTACAAATTTGGTGTGATCCTCCTATATTTTATATTTTTTTTCATTTTTCTTTTCAATAAATTTTCATGTGATACTAGTAATGGATAAACTTTAAAATGTTATTATTACTGTCATGTCAAACTTCATAATAAATTTAACACAACCTTAATCACATAATACAAATAATGATTACATGATGTAAATAAGTAAAAAATGATAACATTGGCATTCTAATTATCAAAAGAAAATTCATTACCAAATAACAATAGTATTTTTTAAAAAATCGAATCCAAATTTATTAGTATACTTTACATAAATAGATAAATAAATATAGAAAGCATTTAAAAATTGAATAAAATATGGTTTTAGCTCCATTCCAGGGTATGAGTTTAATTATAGAATTTACATTTCAAACTAAAACACTCATAATTACTTGAAACGGAATATATTTCCTCATACGCTATTAAAATATGTATACTACTTTGTATACACACTTTTCCTCTTTCTTTCTTATTTGGAAAATAAAATCATTTCACTTTTATTTTTACTTTACTTTTTCTTATTTCCTTTTTTTTTTCTTAAACCATAGAAACCTGACGTACATAACTTCTAACAAAAGTTCCAATGTAATCTATGATTAAAAAAAGAAGTAAGCCATTATTGTTCAAAATTGTTTGTTTTATTCACAATATATATGAATTTATCAACTACACATTATTAACGAAAAAATATTATATTAACAACTAATATTAGTTAGTACTAGTATTTTTCAAAACAATTATTATAAAAAATTACACCTCAGTAAAATAATAAACAAGACCTCACCCAAACGAAAATTATAAATATGAGTAAATTTATCATGCTTAACAATTTTAAACTTAACTACCTTTTTTTTTATTTGATTTAATTTCCATACACTACTATTTTATTTTACAAGAAATAATTTTCTTTTGTTATTATTTTCTAAAAAAATTAATTAATATATAATTTATTCGTAAATAACCATTTTTAAAAAATTATAAAATTCGTAAGTATATTTCATAAAATTTTCTGCGACAATTATTTTATATAAAATACTTTTTTAAAATTTGAAATAATTTTTTGTCATTATTTTTTTATAACAAAATTTAAAAAAAAATTAAAGACAGAAAATATATACCTTTATAGTAGTGATATTAATAAAAATTTGACCAAATTATTTACATTTAAAATATGTAACAGTCTAATAACTTTTCATTCATTTAGTATCATAACTGTTAATTATCAACAGTTTTAATTTATGCATAAATAGTTAACAAGGGATATACAGCGACAATTTACAAAACTAATGATGTCAATTAAAATGGATAAAAGAGTTATAATACTATATTTTTAAAATTTGGAACTTGATTTGATCCTAAAAAATTTACATGTTTATAATTTTAAAAGTGAGAGACTTTATTAAATATTTTTATCAATAAAAAGCTTATATTGAACAAAATAAATGAATAATAAGGAAGAATAACTGATCCTAATTTTTAATTAGACTATAACGAAAATTATTTTATTTTATGTCATATCCTTTTTTATTTATATTATCCTTTAAATCTCATGTATTAAAATAGCTTACGTACGTAAGTTAGATCAGTTAGTCTAACTCATGTTAATGCTGTTTGCATCGGTTCGCAATCAATGTAAAAAAGAAAAAAGTGTTTGGGTTACTTGTTGGTAGGGCCGAGTCCACTCACGCCCATAAATGGGTCTTTTACTGTATAGACTATTGTTATGCAATTTTTTTACTGTACTTCTACAAATATTTTTCTGCACCCTGTAAATTTTTGTATTTTGGAGTGTGTAATTTAAAATATATATTTTCTTTTGTATTTCAACATACATCATTCGTAATGCAAAAATTATTTTTCAAATTATATCACTCAGAATATATTTATATTTTGGATTGTGTAATTCATAGCACATTATTAATTTTGTATTTCAAAATATACAGATTGAAATTTAATTTTTTGTATATTGAAATACAAAATTTATGGAAATGCATATAGAAATGATAGAAGTACAGGAAGAAATGATCCCTTGTTAATCTTTGACTATTATTGAAAAGGATTTGATTATAGAATTTAATTGGAATAAATGATTTTTAACTTTTAATTAATCATGGATTCTTACGTAATTGAAAGTTATAGAATTTTTTATAATAAACAAGGTAAACGTTATATCTAAGATGGATTTTAACTTATTGGTGATACAAAAATCTTTATATTGGAAATAATGTGACAAAATTAAACCCTTTATTTCATTTAAAATTAAATATGTTTGTAATCTTTAAAGTTGGACGTGAAATTGAAATTCGTGAATCTATTTTAACCTAAGGACAATAATTTTTTTTGTGTTAAATAACTTGTGCTGACGTTTGAGTTGGAATGAGTAAAATGATTTAAATAACTCAAGCGTGATCTTAAAGCACAATTTAACATATCTAAACAAATTTGAGTGACTTAGGTTAAAGAACTATAGCTAATCATCTTGAGTGTCAGGACCAAAATCTATTAAAATTTGCACAAAGAAAAATTTAAATTTCACATCAAAGATTAGGTGTTAAAAACGTATTTAAAAACAAATGCACGAGAGAAGCATAAACTCTACTTATGGATTGATAACAATAGTGTAAGAGAATTGTGGACTAGAGAAATGACAGATGCCCCTCTCATCGTTGTTGTGTGATGGGATCCGTGCTTTGTTTTCGGCTTTTATTTGGTATGAAAACACTAGGATCTTTGGTGTTCGACATTAAGGGATGAAATATTTTCTCTTTATAATGTTTGATAATGATTGTGGGTAGCGGGTTACTCTTTTGGGTGTGGACATGTAGTTTTAGAACTCTGGGTTCAGAAGGGGTTTAGGCTTGGATCATACAAAAATTTGGATTTTAAGGAATCTTTTTTGCCTTCCACTTTTGGTAAGAACTGGTGCAATACACTTAGCCATAATGTATGACATCTATTTTTCTTCACCATGCAGAAGTATCCATAACATCTTAATAGTTTACAAACTTCAAAAGTTAAAAATTACTACGTTTTTTCCTGCAAAATGTCCTAATAATAATATTGGGGAGGAGACAAAAATAAAAGGAAAGAACATTTGTCCCCTCATTTTTCCACCCATTCAAATTTCTCAATTAAATGCGATACACACACAGACACACTCAAATATATCAAACCAAACAGAGTAAAGAATACTGCACATGAACTGTGATACTATTTATTTTATTCTTTAGCGAGCAAATTAGCCTGTATATACTATATACTCAAGAAAAGAATCATAAAAAAAAGGTTAAATTTTGAGAAATATGTGATGAGAAAATGTATGTACTATATATATATATATATATATATACTAAACAAAGTTCAGTTTTGAATTTATATCACAACACCCCTTCAAGGGCACCTTAAAATTATCTTACCACTCACAAATCACTCTTTACAAGGGTATACAATGTGAAGAGATGAATCAATCAACTACAATAATCTAAGTGTATGCTTTTATACAATGGGGACAGCTTGAACACTGCTAAAGTCCTTGGTGTCATCGTATTCTGAAAAAGAAAAGAACAGAAAAAGATTTCACCAAACGAAGTCTCGGTACATCACTTCATACAGATAATTAGCAGGCAATTTCCTATCAAAAGAGCATAAAGCGTGGTAAGTAGAGATACAATGAAGAGTCTAAGGATGATAGCTTGCAGCAGATGATCTCAGAATTTGGGCGAACAACAAACCAATGTCCTACTTGTATCTCTCATAATCTAAATTCCCAAAAGAACATCAAAATTTCATCGAGGAACCAATGGTACAGGAAATTTAAGCAGGATTTCCTAATATATAAAAATCAATTTCTAGCATGTCTAAAGTTCCGACTTCTCAAATTTTGCTTAACTGCTGGAGTAATCACAAGAACTTACACCTATTGAGTAATCAACAAGGCGAACACACTGCTGATTATTTGATAAAATTTTAACCATAAAACAGCAGTTCTTCTGATAATATTGGGAATACAATCAAGGAAATGGTATTCTGTGGATTTCTATATAAACCTATTAGCTAACTTTTCGTTAACTGGAATCTTTTATGATGGAAAGAAAATGAATGCATTTCTCACTCTTATTATCTTTGGTATGGTCAGGAAAATAATCATTCCGAAAGTAGACTCGCAATTGGTGATCCTGACTGTGGTAGTGAGTGATGATGTTAATACACTGGCAATTGAACTGATTCCAGGAATGTAATCCCTTATTCTGAGGGAATGATCCTCAAGATAACGACCACCACGAAAAATTTCGAAAAGTGGACAAACAAAAGTCAGAGATCTTATGCCGTCACTGGATTACGGGTGCACTTTACTCAAAATATCAATCTGTCCGAGAAGGCTATAGATGAACAAGGATTGACTTTATTTGAGAATAGGAATAAATCACTGGACTGCTGATGCATTTGACTCAAATTGTTATGCTAACTTGAGCTTCATAATTAAATCAAGGTTTAAATAGTTATTTGGTCCTAGTTTTGTCAAGTTTGGTCCTACTTTTGAAATTATTTTCAATTTAGTCCTACCTTTCGTTAATTTCATTCAATTAGATCATTTTCCTTAACTCTGTCTAAATAGTTAATGGAACAGTGGCCAGTGTGGTTCGTTTCTATGACGTGGAGTATTGTTCAATGACGTGACCGTTATTTTACTGTGTTTGCCTTTTAATTTTAATGAGAGAGTTTTAGGGTTTATAATTTGTCGAATTGGGTTTAGGGATTCATTAGGATTTGAAGATTTCTTTGATTTGGGAATTTCAGACACCGTGCATGACCCACCATCATGGTACAAACAAAGAAGTTCAGAGCTGTCAGGCAGCGCCATTGGGGTTCATGGGTATCCGAATTTCCCCACCCGCTTCTGTAAGTTCATTCCTCCACATTTTTTTTCCACAAAAACCCCAAAATCAGTGTAATCTTTTATTTTCTTCGTGAAACAGTAAGAGAAGGGTGTGGCTGGGGACATTTGAAACGGCTGAAGAAGCTGCCAGAGTCTAGGATCAAGCTGCTATTCTGATGAGTGGGAGAAATGCCAAGATACCAGCTGATTAGGGTTTAGGGATTAAAATAATCCTAATCATTAACAAAAACATAATCAGCAAAAATTAAACAAACCCTAAACCACAAAATTAAACAAACCCTACCTCCGCGATGAAAATGCAAACCCTCCGCGACAAAATCTTCACAGAACGAAAAGCAATCTTTGATGGTGGGTCATGCACAGCCTCCTCTGAAATCCCAATTCAAAGAAACCCCCAAATCCTAATGAATCCCTAAACCCAATTCGACAAATTATAAACCCTAAAACTCTCTAATTAAAATTAAAAGGCCAACAGTAAAATAACGGTCATGTCATTGAACAATGCTCCACGTCATAGAAACGAACCATGCTGGCCACTATTCCGTTCACTATTTAGACAAAGTTAAGAAAAAAGATCTAATTGAATGAAATTAACGAAAGGTATGACCAAATTGAAAACAATTTCAAAAGTAAGAACAAACTGAAAAAACTTGACCAAAACTAGAACCAAATGACTATTTAAGCCTTAAATCAAATTACATAAAATCTAGCCGACGGATGTTAAGAATGCTAAAATGAGCCAACTTAAGTGTGAAGAAATTCTTTCTGGCAGAGAGGAAATAGAACGATTCCTCTTGCGCTTTAATGACAACATCAGGCACAGTGAAAAAGCTTCCCAGATCAAACCGGACACTGTGCCTCCAGCCCTCTTCCGAAAATCTATGAACTAAAATCTTTCAGAGGCACAGCTCACCCCCAAGACGAGACAACGTACATGCTAACTTAAAAACCTTCAATATAAAATGACACTACACTCTTTTCCAATAAAAGTTGTTAATTTCTACATCATTCTACAATGATAAGCTTCATCTCCTGCACACACTTCTGAGGATGGAATTAGAATAAAAGTAGGTGCAACATATAGAACTATTCTTGGGTAAATTTGAATCCACAAAGTATATTTTCATGGGATCAAAGTGACATATTCCCCTCATGAACAAACAACAAAGCAAACCTTTACTTTTTTCGCTTCTTTTCAACAAAACTTAGATGCAATTCCTATTGATCTGTAATCCAAATTACGATCTTTTTAACTAAACTTATCCACAAATACTTAAAAAAAAAAAAAAAAAACTCCATAAATCAAAATTAGTTTATATATAAAGTAGTTTGTAACAGAAACTCACTCACATTGATTTCTCCGCACCTAATTTTAGCTTATGATTCTATTTTTTTTCATCTCCACAACTTTCTCACATTTTTTTTTGGATAAGTTTATCCCAAAATATCTCAATGCTGGTTTCACCTCGATGACATTAACACAGACTTTTACTTAACAAACTACCTAAAAGAAACACCGTAATTAAAAATAATGCCAAAAGCATATAGAAAAACCAAAGTTTGTCTTATATTTTATCTCCTCCGCCAAAAAAATAGATAAAACTGTACAAGCTAAATAGAAAGTAAAATACCTAGTTCTATGATATTCCTAATTCCAGAGTCTAATTTTCAATCATCGAAATACAGCCAAACGTATCCTTAGATAGCAATATGAAATTCATCAAACGGAGAAACATACATTGCAATTGCTAAAAATCTAGAAGCAAGCCTTTGTTTATTCGAGATAAACACCAATAACGTACTAATCCAAACACGGCGTAAGCGAAATTAGATACGGCGTTTGCGTGAAAATGAATGAATGAATACGAAAACAAACGGAAGGAAATTGAAATAGAAAGAATACCTATTGAGTTGAGTCGGAGTAGGATTGGTAATAGTAGTCGAAGCGAGAAGAATCATCGTCGTCTTCGTCGGAATCAGAAGGGAAATAGGAATAGTTGAAGTGAGGAGCGCAGAAGAAGGAGTAGAGACAGAGAGCGAGTTGATGCAGAGGGAAACAGCAAACCAGATCCAGAATCTGGTCACTGCTCAGAGGCTCCGCAATGCATTCCCACGCTTCCGCTGACGCACGTGCCACCGCCAACACCACCATGCTGTTCCACACCATTTCGGATCCTTGTTATTCCCTTTCCTCACTCTCACCATCACAATCAATCCATCACCACCACCACCGTCACCATCATCATCCAAATTTGACCTACCTAATCTCTAACTTCTGATTTCATCCTCTGATTTTATTCTTCGCGTTTCTTCCATGGAGTTGTTGACTAGTCTCAATGGTGGCACTTTAATTAAACACTGTAGATTCTAATAATTGTTTATTATTATAATTTGTTAAGAGGAAGAGGGAAGTTTTTTTTAAATCATATAATATATTTTTATACATTTTAATAAAAAGTGCTTTTTTATTTTTTAATGTTCACGCGGTGGTTGTATATATTTGTATACAATTAATCATAGAACATTTGTTCGGGCTAATAAAATAAAATAATTACCAAAACATAAAGTAGAGCTATTACATGAAAAAAGTTATATAAATATTTATATTTTAGAGTACAAATAATTCTATGAAATTTTACGTTTAAGTCTATCATGAGAAATCTATCACTTTATTTTATTTTATGATATATATATATATATATATATATATATATATATATATATATATATATATATATCTTATATATATATTTTTTTCTCTTTTTTTTTAAAATTATTATTTTTTTTTTTTATTTTTTTTGTGTTTTGTTTTTTTTTTTCACTTTTTTTTTTTTT
>Ga0099822_1012667_pt1 | contig 10036 bp, 5 predicted proteins | sample CowpeawhiteBW_FD_76839 | JGI IMG/M metagenome (GOLD analysis project Ga0099822, IMG submission 76839) | Root nodule microbial communities of legume samples collected from California USA - Cow pea white BW | ecosystem: Host-associated > Plants > Roots > Nodule | place: USA: California | collected... | reverse complement strand
CACTGCTATTTATTATTAATAAATTATTCAAAAAATACATGTAAAATATCATCATATTCTATAGTATGAAAATGTTTGTGAATCTAACTTAACAAAACCTACCATAACTATGGGAATTGGGTTCGATTTGAACTAACAAAAGCTATGCATGTCTTGCACTAAATTTCCCATTTAATGTTCATTTCGGGTTATTATGAAATTGAGTGGAGGTGGTAAGCAAAGTACAGATCCTGTCAACAGCTTATTCTCTTCCTAATGGTGCCTTTAACTGTTTGTTCTTCAATCTTGTGGATGGAATTCTTAGGCACCGGTAGAAATAAAATCTGTTGAATTTTATACCTATGGCCCTAATAGGGGAAATTAACTTAAATTTGGGAAAACAATCATATTAGTTTGTGTTATACTAAGGCACCCTCATTTCTTTGATATAAACGGCACTAGGGGGATAAGCTTTCCTCGTCTGAACTTCTATCTTGTCTTGCATGGTACCTGTTGAGAACAGGTAATGATGCACTTGCGGCTATCCTGAAGGATCTAGCTGAACCAACCACAGTTCTATCCTGCATCCTTCCCACTTCTTTACACACTTGATCCAAACTATTTAGAAAGTCTCTCACAATCATAAAAATTCTAAAAGGGTGCGCCTCTTCCTTTGCCGCATCACCATGAAAGTAGTCTGTAACTTCTTTCACAAGGAACAAGGCCTTTCTCTCATCAGCCTTGATCCTAACAATTTCCTCTTCAGCGTCTTTCAGAAATAGCCCAGTTGAGTTAAAGAAATTTCCATACATATCTGGCTTTCTGCACTGCAAAACTAAGCTCACTTTATCAAGCCCACTTTCAAGCTTTGAGACATAGCTTCTCAACACATCCGAGTCCATTCCTGCTGCCTTTTTGACATTACCTAGGTCTCTACTCAGTCCAGCCACAACCTGCAATCCTTTCTTTCTGAACTCGTCCTCGTTGAATTGGGAAGTTGTTTGGTTTTGAACATTTTCGTTTGCAGATTCACCATCTGTTCCTTCAGATCTAATGATCTCTTGGACCACAAAGTGGAGAAGTGTTGTCTTCCCATCTGTGCCCTTTATATCTACCAGTTTTAGAAGTGTGTCTAGTTTGAAAGATTTAGCATCACCACGGTTTGTGCCAACATTCATTCTGTTTCCTGTCCTTAGAACGGCTTCAAGAAGTTTGAGGAATAGCCGACTGTGCTTTAATTCCTCACTTGCAGCCTGGTAAATGTGAACCGTTGATTGATTAGTTTATAAAGAGGCAGAACAAAATGCAGTTGAAAGCAAGACATTGAATAAAGATAAGGATGAATATAATATACCTCCAGTGTCTGAAAGGACTTCCTAAGGTAGTTAACTTCTGTTTCGAAATTTGCTCTGTACAGCATGGCTTCAATTCTTTTAAAAGCTAAAGGGATATCAAGGACTGCTTTAAGAAATCTTTCTGCAGAACCAAGTCTTGATAGGTCACCATCATAATTTTTAAGTTTTATTTCCTCCTCCTTTGTTAGTGCCATCTTCACTAGCGTCTCCAATAGCTCAGTTCCCAAACCTTCAGGGTTCCCTGTGTCATTCAAAAAGCGATGCCACCTAAAAGATGAGTTTGCTAGGTGGAAACATTGGTTGAAGATAAATTTTATGTATGTCAGCGAAGTAACCAAAGATGTTAGTTGATAAAATATATATTTTCAGATATTTGAATTCACATGTTTTGCAATGGTATAAACTATTAAAATCGTGCATCTGTGCACAATAATGACGACAATAGAGAAATCATAGTTGAATACTATTGTGTAAACGTAGAACGTTACTCGGCCATGCGTACTAGTGTTCTGCATGTACGAAAAGGATAGTAATGGTCTTGTGCGAGAAATCAATATGCTTAAAGAATTACTATTGGAAACATGCTAAACAATGTACTGTAGATAATGTAGCTCTTATTCTACTAGAAATTGAATGTAGATGATACATATTCATGCAATTGAAAATTCGTCATCAACATTTTATATTCAATTTCAGAACTATTTATTGGAATAAGGACAAGTAGACAGTGAAGAGGCTATAAGGGAGAGTTGCTGGTTTATCTTCAGATATCAGATTAGAAATTAGTAATATAAAACAAGTTAGATAACACCAATCATCCGAAACAGATAAAATAAAGGAAGACTGAAACTGAAGCAATAGAAAAATGATATACCGACGGAATAAAAACAGAATATAATTGGGCTAGAAGACTGGAACAAAAATAGTAAAAAGATCTGTCTTTATGATGACACAATCATGGCAGTGAAACAGGTATCGCACTGCTTTTAGGGAAGTTTGACCGTTACAGCTAAAAAAGGCAAAGCTGAGTAGTTGATAAGATTGTGACAGTACTAGGTTGGTCCATTAAGATGCCAAGGGCAATAAAGATAATTCCTCAAAAAAGAAGGGAAAATAAAAAGAGTGCAATAATGAATGTGAGATCTTTCTCGTGTAAAAGTGTGAAAGAAAGAGCCACCTTGATGATACAGGAAGTTTTACTATTGTTCAATAGTCAATACTTATGCGGATGTTAATAACCAGATCATGCTATGTTTAATGAACTAGATCTGAATCTCATATTGCCCGTTGAAATTTGTAGTTTGACGGCACCCTATACTACCTAGTTTAGTTCTGTTTTCTTATCTCCCCTAAAATATCTAATATAAAATAATCCAACAAAAATAATATTTTCAAAACAGATAGACATTATGTGTTTGTTGTTTAGCAAGGTGCACATAAACCAGTGAATCAACAATCGAGATCAGGCAACCATAAAGCTGCACAACGCAACAAAACACCCGATTTTTGGTGCAGTTGAAGTGCGATTACTCTCTATATCCAGAAAAAGGAAAAATAAACTTACCATCCAAAAGAGCTTCGCACACCTCATCTCTTGTGACATTAAGTGCCCTTAGTAGTATAGCTATGTTTTGGGATTTCTTGGGGTCTAAGACCCTGTTCTCGAGTTCAACAGGGGGAAGAACTGATCTTCTAGTGACAGTCTCTTTAAAAGCAGAACCTGAAGATTTGCAGCCAAACAGGGTCTCCATCATGTCCTCATTTAACCTACACACAGAAACAAACCACCAACATTAGTCCACCCACACCATAGAATCACAGTAACCACTAACTCATCTCAATTTACTTACTGAAAGGAGCTGGATTTTAACTGATCCCACACAGTGGTACGGTCCGAAGTAGCACAAACTTTATCCCAATGCAGAGCCTTCAACTTGGGTTTCGCTCCATCCACGTCATCACCTGCATTTCTTTTGTCAACTTCCTCAGTAGAACCTTTCCTTAGACTAGCACTGTTAGCAGAAGATACTCCTCCATTCGGAGACCAAGACTCTCGCTGCTTCCTTGACACAGAGGACGAAGATGCACTAATTGACGGAGACCAACCCTTCCGTGACGACGGAAACGACGGCGGGGGAGGAGGAGGTGGAGGTGGGGGTGGAGCAGCAGGCTTGATAAGATGAGTCAAATTCGGTGCTGGGGGAGGCGATGAGAACTTTGGTCTTCTAGAAGGACCCAAGGTAGTTACTTTTTCTATTTGCTCATATTCGGTTGAAGCTGGTGGCGCCAGTGCCGGCGGCGGAGAATGCTTCGCCGGTGGTACGACCATGTTTCTGATATCCGGCGAGGGAGCAGAGAACCGGGATTTCGGTGAAGTTCTCTTCGAGTAAGGAACCACCGGAGCAGCAGCAGCAGCCGCTGGTATGGCGGCGGCGAGAAAACTGTGGCGCGACACGGGCGTGAAACAATTCTCTTCGCGGCTAAGCGACGAGCCGTGCGGCGAGTGAAATGCCGTCTCACAGCTTTCCTCCTCGGACGATGATGATGAGTCGGAGAATCCTGCCGGCGGCGAGTGGCTTTCGTCTGGCGGCTTTTGAGGCGGCGGCAGAGGCTGCAGCTCGGGACTGGGGCGGTAACGGTGATCGGAGTTAAGCTTAATAGAATCAAGCTTTCGATAAGGAGAAGTGATGATGTTCGTTCCGTTGGGTTCGGTGAGCGACGTTCTGGCGGGCTCCACCGTTCCAATGTAGAGGAAGCTCGAGGGTGGTGGGGCCCGCGGAGAATCTTCCGGAAGCCTACGAGAAACGAGTTTCTGAGTTTCCACCGGGTGTTTTGCTCTGTGCCTGTACAAGAAGAAGCCCAACGCGGAGAACATTCCCAGCGTCACGATTCCCACGGAGATCGCAATTGCCACCTTCTTCGCAGGCTTCGTGGGCTGCGTCGCCGTCGGGTTCGCGATCACAGCGCCGGAGGATGTTGCCGGAGGCAGGTTCTGCGCTGGCGGCGGCTGCCCCGCGGGATACTCATTGAAGAAAGGAATGTCGGGAGAGGAAGGAATATCCGGGGGCGGTGGCGGCGGTGGGGTGAGTGGCGGCGGAGCCGAGAGCTCCGGGAACAAAGGCTGGTGGAGAATCCTTCTTGTTTCATTGAAAATGCTGAATTGAGTTGTGTTGGTAGCTCTGGAAGTGGGAAGTAGAGAGAACGATGATAGAATGAAAAAGAAGGTGAAATGATGATGGTGAGGTTTCATAGTGAATTTTGCGGCCTTCTCTGCTTATTATCGCCTTTTGTTCTACGCAATAATACATATCTCTGGTTTTGTTTGCGCAAATTACTTAGCTGGAAAGACAAGCAGAAAAGGAAAAAAGAAATAAAGAAAGAGGAAACTTCTTCGGGTTGTATGGGAGTAAGAGTAAATAGTAAGGAGTGAGGAATGTGAGGTGGCAGTGGAACATGGGTGTGTAGTTATGCATAAGAACATAACAACGACGATGACAGTTATGGAGTGTTACGTAGGTGTTGTTTTTGTCTGGGTGGTAAGGAGGCCTAAGCAAAGCATAAACTCTTTGAGAGATGCCGTGAAATCATCCTCTGTGTGTGGACATTCTCCACTTTGTCACTTTATCTTTTTCTTCATCTAAGTACTTGCTTTTACACTTTTCAGTTAAATATATATCGGAAAAAAATAAATAGAAAGATGGTGTCGGAATAAGCTATAAACTTGCCTGGAATGTAATAGATACAGCCAACTGGTTCAAAACTGAAGCGAATGAGATGGCGTGTTGATGGAAGGGAATCCTTCATCAGGACAAGAACACGTTACCTACTTAGGTAATGGTATGCAAATGTTACCATACGCTGTTATAGTTTGCTACCTTCCTACACCCAACTGCATAATTTCTAACCCTCGTAACAGAATTAGAAACATGTCTTTCAGCTTCTTTTGTGGGAAAGCAAGTATGCTTAATGTAAAAATACTGTTTTTTTTTTTCTTTCTCTATATGTTTATGTTAAATAAGTGAGACTAATTTTTATTTTATACTGAGAAACATAAACAGATAAACATAATAATCTATAATGCAGAAGAAAGAATGCGTATGTATTAAATTTTATTCAAATTGAACCACGATAACATAATAATCAAATTATTCAAATTTTAGTACATTTTAAAAATGTTGATATATGTAATAAGACATCAAATCATTTTAAATCAACGTAAAATTGTCTACATAAGATTTATGTAGAAAAGAATGTTTCACCTTATGATCATTTTGAAAAAATATAATTCGATTGAAAAATAATAAATGATGTAAAATCTTATATTGAATTTGAATTATTGCATTTTTTTATTATAATTTTATACATTTCTCAGATGTGTTTGTTCGTTTGAAAATTATAAAACAGGGACAAAAATTTTGGAAATTAATTTTTTAGAATTAATCACAAAATAAATAGCAAATGATTTGAAGATAAAAAATTCATTACTCCATACTGAACAGTGACCATTTTTGCTGACAAAAGCAAATATTATTAACCAGAATCAGTGATAGATTTATTGATGTAAAACAATGAGAGATTTACGCACATACATCATTGACAAAAACGAGTAACTAATTTAATCATGTAAATTAATGATTGAGTTAGTGACAGTAATTAGTGGCTGATTTAATAATTAAAATAAGTTATTAATTTAGTGTTTAATTTTGGTGACAGGTTTCATGATCGATTTTTTAGTCACTAATTTTATTATATTTTCAATTTATTTTTCCAAAACTAATATACTTAATAAATTGTTTTTAATTTTTAATTCTTTATAAATGTAATACCAATAAAGATTTTAGTTTATCTCAAAATAGTTATTTTTTAAAAAATAAAAATAAAAAATGTTCATACTTCATACTTCATCTAAGTACTTAAATGGATAAATAATTATATTTAATATTTTCACGAAAGTTGAAGTTCAAAAATCATAGTATTGTATTTGTAGCAAGATCGAGGTGGGTTGGAAAAAAAACAAAAAATAAAGTTGTCACAATATTTATTAAGAAAATATTAAAAATATCATTTAGTAAAAATGGGCAAATAAAATTAGACGTTTGAATTTGAGAATATAAAAAGGATGTGTTAGCCTTATGCAACGTGTTATTTGATGTAATATTCGATATAAGAGAAACGTGTTATACTCATATTCATATTTTTTTGTTGATAATAATAAATTTTCATTATTTATTTTATTAAAAAAATGTAAATTGTTACAACTCATAAATCATCGCCAAAAAATATTATCAAAGATGTACACCACCAAGTCAATCTATTAACATATTTGTGTATTTTTTTGCAACCATTATTATTCTTCTGCTTTGAATTTTATTAATTTTTTTAACAAAAATATTAAAATATTAAGATCACTAATTATCTCAACTTGCATACTTAAGTTTTATAATTATCAAGACATTCAAATTAAACTCGTATGATATTTTTAAATATTATTATCCTTTATAATTAAAACGTGAAACTTGATTTTAATAATTATAAGATATTTTACATATTATTATACTTTATTAAGATATTTTTTATATTTTCAATTATTGCTTTTTGAGTTTTTTACATATTGTTCTCTTCTTCCACTTCCATATGCATTCTTTTGTTTATGAAAAGAAAAATACTAATTATTTTTTCTCTCATCTTTTATTTGTTCTCTTTCATCCTTTTTATTTTGAAGAAAAAAAAGATAACTATTTCTTGTGTCACTTGATAATGTGAAATATTAGTTTAATGATTAATAGGAGTTTTTGCATATTTTGTCTCACTTGATAGTGAAATATTAATTTAATGATCAATATTTGTTTTTTGTCTCACTCATTTGTAATATGTATTTTTTCATTTCCGATTTATAATCATGTCATGCTTATAATACATTTTTATTTTAGTATTTATGTCTCTCAATTTTTTATTAGATTATGATAAATTATTTTTTAGTCTTAAATTTTTTTAAAATAAATATATTGATGAAGAATAATAAAATAAAATTATTTTTTCTAGAATTGATATAAAATAAACTAATTGTGAAGATGAAAACATGACAAATTTAACTTATTCAAGTATCTTAAATTATGGAATCATGATACTAATTATTCAATTATTCAATTAGAACTTCAATAAAAGAAACTCTCTCAAAATTGTTGTTGATAGTTATTTTAAAAGGTATATTTACAATAAAAGAGAACAAAAGACTAAAAGAATTACTATCCTATAGTAAACAAATACGTACTAATCTACTTATGTTAAATCACTTAAAACTAAATATTTTTCTAGTGATGTTTTCTTTAGACACAAACAAGAAGACCCTCTAACCTGCATTGCAACTCTCTCTCTTTATATATATATATATATTATGACTAGAATCCAGAATTGCCATAAACTACTTAAAAGATATCCTTGAATAAGATGACTTAAACACCTTGATTAATTATTTGAACTGCTATTATTTGTTGGAAAGAAACAGTTCTTAAATGAATATTTTAGTAAGAATATACTCTTTAGTGGCAGATTTTTCCGGCACATTTGGACTCTCTTACAAATTATATTTCGTCCCAACCTGCATCCCACATGTTATTCAGACTCTATTAAGATTGATTATGCATTAACTTTCGTGCTTAATCATATCTAAATTGATAAAAACAAAAAACAAAAAACGCTTATACTAAGGGAAGTACTTAACAATCATATAATTGGATCTGAATTCCAGCTCCTAGAGAGAACAAGAAAGATTTCAGCAATTAAAAACATTCAGTAGTTAACGTTAAGTGTATGTATAATATATACACACTTCCTTTCTCTCCGATCCCGATCAACATTTCTGACGTAGTTTTTTTTTTCTTTTAAATTGAACTGCTTTATGAAAAGAAGAAAAAAAAACTATTTTGAAAATCGAACCCAACCGTTTGAACAAATCAACCGGTGAATCCGTTACTTAATTAGTTTAAAGAAATTACAAGAACAACTTGTCGATCTAAATATGTTTAAATAAAAATATTTAATAATGTATTGTTTTATATTTCTATTAAAAAAATAAAAAACATGCTAAAATATTTGTTAATTTTTTATTCTACATATAAACATATTATTAACAAAAACTTTTGATATATTATTGATATTTTGATTTAAGTATCGCAACATATATTTTATCTTAATTTCTGTGTATTTTAAATGCTAAAATATAGATATTTATAATATTTAATTATTATAATAATGTTTTGAATATTAGTTCATCCCCGATTCTCCATAACGGTTGAATTGAATCTTTTGAATTGGAGATGATAATACATAAAATCTGAACAGTGTATCCTCCTACCCACATTTAACAAAATAAATAAATAAAAAAATACATACACCATGACTTCATTCCTATGAAGGTAATATTTTCAATTTTTATTATCATATAATTGGATACCTAAATACATGTAACTACAACTCGTATCCATGAAAAATTCCAAACCCATACCACTAAATTTAGCAATTTTTAAATATTTATCTTGGAATAAGCATGGATACATTTAGGTATACTTTGTCATAAATCAGTATTTTGATTGGTTTAATTACCAGTCCAGTTTAAAAAGCATTGGATCAAAATCCACAACTTTTCCTTACCGTTTCTAGTGCTAATAAATTAACATATATTGAATAAAAAATATTTAATATAGTAAAGAAGTATATTAGTTGTATATAGAAAATACATGACTATATATATGTTTAATTTTATTTCCATCGGTTTATTCATTTATTTTGTTCTTCGGATGGACTTGGTTGAGTTATAAAATATCATTACTCCGACCTTTTAAGTGACTATACTCATGTTTAGCCCAAATCCCACCGGTGATTGGAAAGTTTTTTTTTTTTTTATGTAGATCACGAATTCTAAAATTATAAACATATGAAATTAAGTAAAGCTGAAAAGCACGTTTAAACATTGTGAGAAAGTTATTGTTAATGTTGTCCAAAGGTACTTTATCACAAATCACCTTGGATTAAAAGGTCACCATTTCTATTTTAACTTTCCCTCACCACTTTTTTTTTTCCTATTTGTCATCATTAAATCACTCTTTTATCTTATCATTTTTTTTTATAATTTTAATTTGTATACATTCCTTCAAACTCAACATTCCCTCCATTCAAATCACAGAACCATAGGAAAACATAAAAAACCAAAGAAAAACAGAAAGATCGGAAGCCACTCTATCAGAGCCAGGTTTCGATCCTGGGACCTGTGGGTTATGGGCCCACCACGCTTCCGCTGCGCCACTCTGATTTGTTGAAAATAACTTGCAAAAGGTTGTATCTATATACTCCATAATTGTTATGTTTTTAAGTTTGATAGAGTGGTCCCCTTCCCTATAGTATAATATATCTTTATGTAAAAGTTAGTAGTGTGGATGAGGATAGAGAATAAAAAGAAGAGAAACAATGTAGAAGAAAGAAGATGTCAGGATTTGAGACAAAGGGTTGTGGGGGGGTGCAGTGCATAGTTGAGAGAAGAGAGACAGAAGATAAAAAAAAAAAAAAAAAAAAAAAAAAGAATAAAAAAAAAGAAACATTTAATAGGGTGAACTAAAAAAAAAAATGTGTGGTAATAAAAATTTTGTTTTTTTATTAAATTGAACAACGTCTTTTCCTTTTCAATATAACCTTCCAAGTTTTTTTTT
>Ga0099822_1012665_pt1 | contig 10037 bp, 6 predicted proteins | sample CowpeawhiteBW_FD_76839 | JGI IMG/M metagenome (GOLD analysis project Ga0099822, IMG submission 76839) | Root nodule microbial communities of legume samples collected from California USA - Cow pea white BW | ecosystem: Host-associated > Plants > Roots > Nodule | place: USA: California | collected... | reverse complement strand
TATATTTTTTTTATATATAAAAAATGTACCCCATATATATCTCTCAATAAAAAAATAAATATAATTTTTAATATATATATATATATATATATATATATATATATATATATATATATATATATATATATTCTATTTTTTATTTCTTTTAATTATTTAGTTTGTCATGAAATTCATTCGCATCTCCAATATATTTTTCATCTTATCATAACCTTTATGTAATTATGTTAAAATGATATATGTCAACTAAAAAATTTTTATGTCTCACATTTAAACATTTCTATTATTTTTTAATATTTTTATTTATTATATATTTTTCTTTAACATGAGAATGTTGAATATTCTCAATTTAAGTATTTAATAGCATAAACCTTTCATTTACTAGTAATATTGGAAAAAAATGTTATTTACTTATTATTATTCATTTTTGTTCCATTTGAATAACTCTTTTGTTTCGTTAAAATAATTTTCGTTATTTCTCAACCATTGAGTATATATGATATATTGATATTCGAAAAGTTTTCTTAGATCTCCAAAGTATTTTTCATCTTATCACGCCCTTAATTGTACATTTACCTTTCTCTGTGCGATTTCTTTCAATCGTCTCTTAAATTGTTTATAAGACTCACATTTGTTAATTTTTTTTATATATTTATTTGTCGTTTATTTTCATTATGTAGAATAGTATTTTGATATATTTGATATGATTATTTTTATTTTCTAACTCCTTATCAATCATTCTGTAATTTATTTTTTCATTATAATTGTATAAATGAATTTTATTTACTACAATATAAAAATTTAATATAATTATCATGAATATTTTTTTACCACCATCCAACATATATTGGAGTTCAAAAGATACAAGATCTATGTCAAAATTTTATTATTATGTTTATTATCTTTGCGTCATTTTGATGAAGTGATGTATTATAACTTTTATTAGTGTATAAAAAAGATATTTATTATAATTTAAAAGTAAACAAACATTTAAAATATATTTTAATTTGAATATTTATTTTCCTTTTATATTTTTTTAAAAATATTTTTAAATTTTATCAACTAGGTTTCATTAATGTTTGTAAATTTAATAAATATTTTGGTTCTCATAACATTTTATTTGGTATTCTAATCTAAAATGTAATCAATTATAATTTATTTAAAAGTATTTGATATCGAAGAAACAATCATCCTCCTAATATTGAATATTTGAAAATATTATGATTCCTTTACTTAATTTTTTATTATTTTATAAAAATTAAATAAATTAATATTGAAGTATAAGAAAACGAGTAGGTACAAGATTATACTCGTTACCTGTAACGTCCCATTTAATTAATAAATCCTAATTAAATGAAGTGTCACACAGAATAATATAATAGTGCGGTCCTGGAGTATAAACATTACTCCTTACAATATCCAAGGCACACTATGATGCCCAAACAAGACAAGATACAAAGTCCAACAGAAATCAAAAAGAGATTTAAAGGACAAGTCAATACATGGGTCGTAGCCCTAAGAGAAAGTTCAATTAAACGGAATCCAGCCCAGACATGCTATGCAGCGGAATCACCATCTCCTTGTTGACCACGAGGATTTCTCACATCTGCTCACATCAATAAATTGATGATCATCGCAACAACAGAAAACCACACAAACAGAACATACATAAACAAAAGGATAAGCTAGAGCAGAAAATGATTTATCATACAGTTACATACAATTTTATAGTTTAAGATGCATAAGCTAACCAATCATGTTATGACTTGCAAACAATACACTAAGACTCGAGACACGACTCATCCGGATACATATAATTAGTCGGATTCAGCGGATGCTTGCACTTGTGGTGGCCTTTCCTGCTCTACCGAGCTAATTGTTGCAGTGTTTCTTCCCCCACACAAGGTTAGCCCTTAAAGTGCTTTAGGCCTCCTGTTACTCTCACCACTCGAGTCAGTACGCTCTATGTGAGACTAACTGACTCTTTAGAGTGTCAGGATGCAATCCTTACATTGAATCCTTACTAAATTATATAAATGGGGCACAACCATGAACTCCCACTAACAAGAATCATGGAATTACGTCCCGACCAACTGAGGCACCACCATGAAGTCTCACCTAGAGGCTCATGGAATTACGCCCTAACCCAATGAGGCACCACCACGAAACTATCGTGGAATTACGTCCTAACTATACCAACAACATGTTCCAACAATCCACATAACATAATTACTCATACCAATTCCATGTCACTTTTATAACCAACCATTCCATACTCATTACATGCCAAGATCATGCCAAACACATTATTTCCAGTACATGACCCATTGAACACATGCATACTTAACCAATTCATGCCTTAACAGGATATATAATCATATAGGAAATCACCAACTAGAAACAAAGGAAAGAACAGGCACAGAGCAACCCTTACATTTAGCCTCGCTCAAGCCATGGACACTCGCTCAGGCGAAAGAGGTCTTTCGCTCAAGCGATAGGCCCTCACTTAGGCAAAACTACCATCAGGGAGGTCTGTTGGGTTCGCGAGTTCTCGCTTAGGCGAGCCCCTCCTCGCCTGAGCGAGACCACCCCTCGCTTAAAGGTGAGGTTCCTCGCCTGGGCCAAAACTGCAGCGACATACCAAGGTTCCCACGAGTTCTCGCTTAGGCGAGCCACTCTCGCTTAAGCGAGATATCACCTCGCTCAAAACGAGAGCTCTCCACTTGAGCGAGAGCTCGAGTATTAACCTGGCCTGTTTCTACAAGTCTCGCCTAGGCGAGACAGGCTCGCTCGGGCGAGAATATTAGATCTCGCCATTGTTCTCCCTGCAATAGTCATATTTTCACATCCAAACAGCAATACAAGGCGTTCAACATTTCAACAATAGCACACAAGCCATAAAATCGTGAAACAACGTCAAGGTAAGCAAAAATTGAAGTAAACAAGTAAGTCCTAGCTTCCCTTACCTGGAAAGAGCTAGCAGAAAACTTCGATATGCAAATAGTGAGCACAACAGTTCTAAGGATAGGCCAAAAAGCTGGAAATAAACGGTGAAACAGAACAAGAACGGGGTTACCACAAAACCCTAACTGGAGATACAAACATACTATTGGAAAGGAGATGTATGAGCTGAAGAATACTTACATGGAGCAAGAAAACGAGACTGAGCTCACTGGATCAAGATTGGGGTTAAACCCTAACAGAGCACTGCTAGAAAGATTGAGAGAGTAAGATAGCTGCGTTTCTGTAAAATGGCAGAAATGAGAGGGTTATGGCTGGTTTAGGAGTTTTGGGTACCCTACGGGCCAATCCTTAGGCCCAAAAGTTAAGGTCATGCCCTTTAACATAAGATCAGAAAAAGTAGGTCTTACATTACCCAAACTGAAATGTAGAAAAACTCCAAAATGTTAGGGAATGGCCATGAACATGTTTGAGATGCAATTCTGATGTGTGTAGGAACAATTAGATGGAAAGGATGGTACGAAACACTTAAGCATGAACAGAATTAGCAAAATGATATGTAATTCAAAAATCCCTAATTATGAACCCTAGTTAACGAAAATATCAATCAAACTTAAATTCAATGAATTCTTCTAAATTTGGGTGAATTGAGTCATGGAGTTTTGTGGAACTGTGCAAAGCTTAGGTATAACACAATCTTGCAGCAACATGTAAAGAAATGAAAATAATTTATGATACATAGATGCAACATTGACAAATACGAACATAACGATCAAGTCAGCTCTTGTTCTTCAAGAACATTGAATCAGATTATTCCTTTGATTGTTCAAGAGTCACTTTGTGCTTCTTGAATGAAAGTAAGGCAACTATGTGCTCACCGAATCAAAGCAATGGCTATGCACTTGCTAAAATTCAGTATTTCACAAAGGATTAATCAATTCAATCTTGAATTAGATACAAAATCTGATTTGTGAAGACCAAAACACATAGAACATGTTAAACAACAAATTGAATATGAATGTTGGGTGGAATTTAAAGAAAATGAAAATACAGAAGAATGAGTCACAAAATTACTAAACAACACTGCATTCACAACCTAATTGCTAACTATGTAGTTCATAGAATGTGAAACAGCAAATTAAATTGGAAAACACCAAACCTGAATTACAATTCACTGTAGCTAACTATATAGTCCAAACAACAAATTGAATATGAATGTTGGGTGGAATTTAAAGAAAATGAGAATACAGAAGAATGAGTCACAAAATTACTAAACAACACTGCATTCACAACACTAACTATGTAGTTCATAGAATGTGAAACACCAAATTAAATTGGAAAATACCAAACCTGAATTACAATTCACTGTAGCTAGCTATGTAGTCCAAAGATACTTGTAAATTCAGAGAAAAGTTACGTCACAAATGTAGAAAATGAACTCTGCAGATTGTGCATATCTTCACTTCACATTACCAGCCTTTGATTTATCTTGTTTTGCCCAAGCTTCTAACTCTTGAAAACTCCAGACTCTTAATTAAGTTCAGAAAAATCCTATATATACCTAGCTACCTATAAAACTGGCTTAACCTATGATTACAAGTTGTTTCTACTTCTTACAACAGGTCAGCTTTGATGCAGCAGCTCCTTCCAAGTTCACTTTCCTTGATTCAGCAGGTGACAAGTTTCCCCATGCAGCTAGCTTCTTCTTCCTCACTTTCTATTGTAGATTGCTGCAGTTCTTCAGAAATAACCATTGGAGTGCTTAACTCGCTACAGCAGGTAGCCTCTCTTGGTCCAACCTTTTCCAGGTCTTGATTACAACAAGCTTGCAGCAGCTGACGCAACTCAAGGGGAAAGTGCAAGTTAACTCCCGGTTTTCCTCTAGCTTTAGTGCATTGTTCACCTTCAATTGCAAGTCACATCTCCTTAGCTATTTTGCACCTAGAAACCTGTAAACAAATAGAAGAACCTTCATGAGAAGGAAAATTGTAGTGCTGCTATAGTTATTTACTGATGAGCTAAAGACAATATACTACTAATTGAACTAAAGGCAATGCTACTTATTACTAGAAAAAATAGAATTTACCTATGAACGCACAAAAGAAAATTAAGAACTGAATAAAATCCTAACTAAAAAACAGCAAATGGAAGTACTATTATAAACTTAAAATAGCAACGAAATTAGAAAAAATAAAGCTGCACTAAACTACACAATTACAAGAGTCTAATACTAACATCACTTAAACTACTATAGACTGTGCTAGAAGCAAACAAACACTAAACTAAGATTTAAACTGAAAATGCAAATATAGTAAAACTATTTTAAAACAAGGAAACTTAGAGAAACAACCTATCCTATCACACTTAACATCTAAAATCGAGCAACTAAACTAAGAAAACCTAAGATAACACTACTCTACTCTCTATTATCACTAAACTAGTCTAAAAACTACTAATTAAAAGAAAATACAAATTAAAGCTTAACTATCTAATCTACACTAAAAAATGTCCTAAAAACTCTAAGACTCTCACTTACATTAAAAGAGTGATTTTAAGATTCAAAAAGTCTAGCACTTGAGGACTCATTTCACTTGTCTCCTATGAATTCTTTGTTTCCTGTCTTTGCTTCCTGTCTTGTGCGTATTTCCATTTAATCTAGGATAGCTTTATTCCATGCTAAAACAGTGCCAAATCTTTCGAGATTGATTCAATATCCTTGTTTGAATTGGTCTTGAATCAATGCTATATGTTTAGGTTTCTACTCCATAATGTATGTCTTAGGTGTAACTACTGTTTTTAATCTGTTTACTTAGCTTTAAATTTTCTAACCCTCTATGTTGTCTAGAGTGTTGTGTAGTTTTTTACAGGTTCATAATTCCATAGATGTAATCCGTATATGTTAGCAATTATTTTGAATCTGTCTTGCTAGAATTTGTGTTAGCCGAATTGAGTAATGTGAGTTTAGCTGCTGAATGTGTAGTTTCCTGTGTTGAGTTTCTAGATTTGCTATTAGATCATTAGCAAATTATCTGAACTTCCTTCATTTGTTGTTTGCTGCTGTCGTGAATGTAATTCAATTTCGAAAATCAAGTGTGCTTTGCATTCTTTGACCGAAGCTTTTGGAAATGATTCTCTGTCACTGTTTGTTGCTGACCAAATCATCATTCTCTTGTTTCCACTAAGTTGATATAGTTATCGTGGAAACCAAGAGTTTGTTCCGTGTTGAATTTGTTCTGACCAGTTCACTGTGTTGATCTGAAATTATGTGTCTGAATGTCTTGGCAGTGCTATGTGTTGTTAAAACAGATTCAAGCCTTTTGTTTAGTTGTTCTGTGCATTGGCCAAACCATGTGAAAATTGATTCAAAACTGTTGTTTTATCTGCCTTGGCTGAGTCTTGTTTTGAAAACTCATTCATATTTGTGTTGTTTTTTATTGGTCGTGTCGTTTTCTTTGAACCAACACTATTGTTTCTGTTTTATTTTTTTCAGAGCTTGTTGTGTTATTCAGTTGTGGAAACAGTCTTTGCGTTGAGTTGAGGTTCAATATTTTTATCTTTGGCAGTGCAGTTATGCTATGTTGTTTAATACATTCAGTTTTAGTAGTTCTATGCCTTGACCAAGTCTTTGCTTTTGAAACTGAATTCATACATATGCAGTTTCTGTTTAGGAAGATTTTGGCTTTGAAAACTGATTCAGTATTTGATGGCACACCCTTAGCCAAGGGTCCAATCACAAGAAGCATGGCCAAGAAAATTCAAGAAGAGTTAGCAACATCTAGTCAAGGTGAAGCTAACTCCTTTTCATGGAGCATTTTTAGACCTTTTATTAAGGGTCGTGTAGAGTAGGTTTTCCTTTGAAGGCCTTGTATTAAGAGCCAAGTTTTGTGTAGGGTTTTAAAAACAATCTTGCTTAAATAGGGAACATCATATGCGTCTAGTTTAAGAAATCCTTTGATGTTTAACTAAGTTAACCCTAACTTAAGGTGGAGGACATGCCACCCATGTCACATGGTAAAGCCTTTAATGGAGAGTTCTCTTACATAGGTAGTGCCCATGTGTCATTGTCCTATTGGAGAGACTTTTCATAAAGTAGCTTTATACATGGCAACTCATGAGTGGTTCGTTTTGTGAAAGTGTGGAGTGCCACATGTCAAGCTCTCTTTCACTCAGATAGCATTTTTAGGGTTTTGGTGCATGTTACCATTTTAGGGTTTGGACCATTTTGGAGACACCTTACTCTATAAATAGAAGTATCTCCCTCATGTATTTCTCACTTTAAGAATGTTAATGTTATGCTGTCAAATTCAAATTTGAGCCATACTTCTTCTCTTAGTAACTTGCTAGAGCATCCCAAGAGGTCCCTTTTGCACCCTTTTCTCTAGAGTTAGCCTAACCTCTCTTAGATCACCGCAAGCAACCTTCATCCCACCATTAAATCACCAAATCCGAGAGCCATTTTCTCTCAACACCAAGCTTCCACGCATCCATCATCCACCATAGTCACCATTTCAAGCTTTTGGCCCAACCTAGCTAGAGGAAGGGTAGCTAGAGGAGATCCTAAGGAAGCTCTAGCCAAGTGACTCTCAAGTGCAATTTTTTGGAGTCATCTCAACATCATTTCATTACACAATCAAGAGTGATTTTACAATGGGTGGAGCTCCGCATTAATAGGAAAGGAGGCTCCAAATTTCGGCCAAAGAAAATGAAGGGAAAGTTCAAAAATTCAGCACATGTTTCCTAACTCCTTAGCCATGAAAAGTGGATCAAGTGACAAGTGACACCTCACATTTACCATGCTTTGCATCATGTGCTAAATATGTTAAATGTGTGGTGTTCTGGAAAGTGCTTCTTGGCCTAGAATTTGAATTGGATCACCTGAAGCACAATTTAAATGCTAGGTGATTTTTCTTGATCCAATTTTAATGTGCAACTTAATTATTTTAAGCATGGCCTAAATACATTGCCCAAAAAAATTAAATCTAATTTTCTAAACTCTTGATCCAAACTCTAGCTCCTTGGATAACTTTTATTTATGGCTGGGCGTATGCCATCAAACCAAGTCCCACACCGATTAACACCCTTCTTCACCAAAGGTTTATATACGCTTTCTTTATGAGTGGTAAGAGAATGAAGTGCGGATTCTCCCGGCACACTTGCTCAAACTCTCTAGCACGCCTATGTTGAATGCACCAATGAACATTGCTGGAAATGCTCCAGCCTTTTTTAATCATGTTGGGAACAAGTCTCTCATCAGCTGGCTTGTGCTTCCCACACAAGTTTATGAGCATTGATTCCAAGGGAGAAATCTTAAGCTTGTGCAAATGCTGGCCCACGAAGAAGGAGACCCAATGCTGGATGATAGCTGCTCCGAGGCAGCTGGCCGAATGTGGATATTGGACCTGCACATCTTAGCTTGGCCCACATGATGACTGACTGGGTAAATTTGGGCTGCAACGTTCCTAGCCCAAATTAGATGCTGGAGCCATGGAAAGATGACCGTGGATGAACAATGCTGGACTGAACATGAAGACAGTGGCCCAAAGATTGGGCAGGTGTTATCACGTAGAATATCTTACTGCTTAAGATATTTTGTTGAACCTTTTGCGGCGGTATCACGTAGAATGTTGTGTTGGATGTTTTGCAGGGCTATCACTCAATGACTATAGATTATTATATATAATGAAGGAAAACGACCACAATCATATCAAATAACAGTTTCTCTTTAATCTTATTTCTGAACGTATTTTCCTGGCATCAAATGCAGGAAAACTATTATCCTATCTGTTTTAAAAATTACCTCTAACATAAATATTCAAATTCATAAATGGCATTATTCCATATATCAGTGCTGGAAAACAACGACAAAATCCTGATTAGCAACAAATCCGTATATTAAACATGTAGTCCAAGAGGGTGGTACCTTGTACTTTTTTTGTTAAGGGTTTCAGTACCCAAGTGCTCTACTTCTATTATATTTAATTTTTGCCGATAAAAAAAAATGTAATAGCTAAGCTTACATCTCCATTATCACCATCTACCATACAAAAACTTATAACAACATTCCGTTCTTCAATCGATTTCCCTTTAAACCTATACTTTTATTTTTCTGTCCACTAAAATACGTATCTCAGTCTACCACCACTAAGTCAAAAACTAATTCTGCTTATGGTAATCTGAAGGAAGCAAAATTCCAGCGAAATTTACTTCAAATAGATCATTGCTACAACACGTAACTACAACAGCTTACGTATATCCACCACATTCCTCAAAACCTATACTAACCTTGAATTTAAACATTTTTAATAGACAAATCATCCAGATAAAACGTTAATTCTTAATGCAAAATATAAAATGTTGTCCTAATTAAAAATCAGGCAACAATCACAATATATTCTAAACATACCCCAAGAAGTGCATAAGAACAAACCCTGAATTTAAATCGCAGCCCAGTTCCGATTTCGTTGTAACCTTGCTCCTGTAAGGAATTGCAGACACGGCAGCCACATTGATGCTGCATCCAAAATTACGGACAATTTTTAAGTACTCGTAGCAAATCATGAAAAAAGTATAGATTAATACACGAAATTAAACTCCATAGATTTGAATAGCTTACAAGCTCCTGATTTCTAATCATTGTAAAAAGAAATACAAGAAATTGAAAGACTGAAAGTGAAGATAGAACCGTTGAATGTAGGATTCAGGAGGAAACGTCTTTGACGTTGTTGAACAAAGCTGCGGCACAGAGAATGGAGGCGATGAAGGCGATGAAGGCCAAGCCAATGAACAAGGAAAGGCCCGCAACGAGGAAGTCCAATAGGCTCAATCCCACCATCATCAGAATAGCCATGTTGCCGTTGAGATCAGAATAGGAGAGACAGGACCGTGAGAGGGATTAATTTGTGGACAAATGTGTCTTAACGGTGTTGACAGAATCGAAACGCAAGAAACAGACATCGCAGTTTATCAATTGCGTTCTTTTTTTTTTTTTTTTTTAAATCCATTTCACATATTAGCTTTTTTTTATTTTTCAATATATTTTTAATTTTTTTCGTTATGTTTATTTTTTTCTTTTTTTTTTT
>Ga0099822_1012663_pt1 | contig 10038 bp, 6 predicted proteins | sample CowpeawhiteBW_FD_76839 | JGI IMG/M metagenome (GOLD analysis project Ga0099822, IMG submission 76839) | Root nodule microbial communities of legume samples collected from California USA - Cow pea white BW | ecosystem: Host-associated > Plants > Roots > Nodule | place: USA: California | collected... | reverse complement strand
ATTTTATATTTTTTAAAAGAAAAAAAAAAATAAGAAAAAAAAGAAAAAAAAAAAATTTGGTTTGTTTTGTTTTCAAAAAAAAAAAAAAAAAAAAATTTTTTTTTTTTTTTTTTTACATATAAGATTAATAAATTTCATTTGACATTAAATTTAAAATGAAAGTAACTTAGGTGTAAATACCTATTATAAAAAAAATAAATGTGGACATGAAATTAAAACGAGTAGTAATTATAATGAAAACATTTCTTAAATATTAATTAGTTTTTAAAATTTTAATTCATTAAGAATTATCCTAAGAAAATATGGTACTGCTATTTCCTCAGTAGAATGTTAAAACTGACATAAACATAGGCTGAGATCATGTCAACGCAAAGAATTCGATTCGAAGTTAATTAATGGATTCGATTGGAACGTTCCCAACCCAAAGGAATCGGAAATGGTCTCTGAAAACGCAGCTTCCAAACGCGGCATGAAAAATCTCTTCACGGAAGTACTTTTGAAACGTGTGAAGTGATGAAATTCCAGAAATTACTCACTTTCAACCAACATTTATTATGTGAAAAAGTCTTCTACTGTAGTATATATATTTCTTTCATGTCTTCTTAGTTGACCTACTTCTATTAAATTCACAAAAACTCATCAAATAGGAATGTTATATATAAAAATGCCAAATCATACTAACTTCTTGTAGTTCTATTTTCAATCAAGTTTTGAAAATAAAAAATAGAACATTTCAAATAAAAAGATTTATGAGTTTGTTTTTTGTATAAACTGGATTTTCAATTTAAAGTAATTTTAAAAATTAAAAACAAATTAATTCATTATTATTTAAAAAAAAACTTGCTCTTTCAAATTCAGACAAAAATAAACTTTATTATACTTGTATATAAAATAATAAAATCAAACACAAAAACAACTAACTAGATTTTTTAAAAAGGTAATTTATTTTTAAAAAATTAATTAAAGTAGAATTTAGTGTAAAGTTATAATGAATAAGAGCTGACACACCGAAGGTAAAGTAAAATATAAATTAAAGAAAAATTATTTGAGAATTGAAATAAGCCGTATATATAAAGAATTCAATTATTAAGAAAAGAACATAAATTTAATAAATCCATACATTTAGTGAGGAATAACTCTAAATTTCTAATATCATTTCTCCTTTTATTATTATTTTTTTGGAATTTTCAGATATTTAATACAGAATATATTTTATCTTGGATATCTATTATATAATGTTGAAATTTCCTAGAGGGTTTCAACTTTCCATGTCTTTTTTAATTTAAATAAATAAATTTTCTTTTTCAATATGTAACTCCTATTTTTATGCATAATTTCCATTTTGATAGAAAAACATTTATTTAACCATGTTATAAATATATTAAAAAAATAAACTTCATTTTATAATTTCAATTTAACATTAAATTCATATGTATTTATTGCCAATCATTAAAAATTTAAAAAAGAAGTGAATGCTAACTTACCATCGGAAACAATCAACAAAATTATGAATTTTCACTTATACTAAAAGCTAGACACTACTAACATTCCCAATTTTGAATACGAGAATTTCATTTACTAATATTCCGAAAATAGAAATAACACTGAAGTTGCTTAAAAATAATAATCAATCACGTGTAACTTTTTTTTTTTCAAACATGCACTGTAACTTCTGTGTAAAACACAAATTTGACACAATTTTTATAAACGTGTTGAATAGAATTCCAAACGTTTTTCCACGATTCCACCATGAACCAAACTTCTAGTATTATCAGTTTTCTTGAAATTATTATTATATTTTATATGAAAATCATAGGGTTTTGACCTCAAATATATTGATATAGTATTTTTTTTATGATCAATCTGTCAATCACTATATTTAAATTATTATTCACTTTAAAATTTATAACTTAGATTCTATTTTTAATCGTAACTCTGTAAATAATTCCATATGGAGAAATATATACATTTAATAATGTTAAAACTTTACATTTAACAATGTAAAAACTATTTGAAAGGAGGTTATAAGAAAGCATCGAACTGAACCACATAATTTTATTGTTAAAATACCTTTTTTTTTTTAATTTTCGTCAAATTTTGTCAAATAAGTCTTAATTTAGTTTTGTGTTTAAAAAGATTCTAATTTTCGTCAATTTCGTTTAATTAGATCATATTTTTTCTAACACCGTTTAAATCGTTAACGGTCATGAACAGTGACTATCAAGTGTCACTTTGCGGTTGTTTTTTTTTTTGAATTTTTTTGAATTTTTTTGAATTTTTTTGAATTTTTTTTTAAATGTCCACATGTCAACCCCACGTGTCAAAGTCAATATTTTATATTCAATTTGGTCCCTATATTTGTTATTTTTGTTCAATTTAGTTTCAATTTTTGTTAACATGGATCAATTTGGTTCATCTCCAAATTGAAACAAAATTTAATTTTTATATTAAAATTCACATTTTTTATTAAATATTTTTATATAATATATTAAAATTCTCATCATTATAACTTTGATATAAAAATTAAATTTGGTCACATATTTGATAGGGACAAAATTGGTCAATTTTAAACAAAATTAGAACTAAATTGAACAAAAATAACAAATATAAAATATAAGGACCAAATTGAATATAGAACATTGACATTGACACGTGACACGCTACTGGGTTGACACGTGGACATTTAAAAAAAATAAAAATAAAATTCAAAAATAAAATAAAATAAAATTCAAAAATCACAAAGTGACATGTGACCGTCATGGCCGTTAATGATTTAAACGTTGTTAACAAAAAATGACCAAATTGAACAAAATTGACAAAAATTGAAACCTATTTGAACACAACCAAAATTAAAATTTATTTAACAATGACAAAAAATTGGGACAAAAAAATATTTTAACCTAATCTTATTAATTTCTATATCACTTGATATTCATCTTCTTTTTCAGGTTGAAAACTTTAAAGACACACTTATACACAGATTAGTTAAAAACTATGATTCAAGACCACTTATTAGTTTTTGAATTGATAGAGACACTGTTTAGTTTCATTTTCTTGCAAAACCCTAGAAAGAAGCAAAGGGTGATGTTGAGTGGGGTCACCCTTCTTTAATGTTGTTTGATTTCATTTGTTGCGATTGCTGTGTTGTTTTCTTGAATCAATAGCCATATGTTATCACTTTTCCTTTTCTCTATCTGTTACCGACATGCATTTGACTTAGTCCTTTGATTTGTGTGTTTGGAATTTATACAAAGTTTTTTTTATATATATAATAATTATGTTAAAAGTTACATTTATGATTTTTTTTTTTATATTTGAGAGTAGACTTTTTACATAACACATTAAAATTAGATTTTGTGATTGAAAATTATTGAATTATATATATGTTGTGGTATTGAACATTGATTAATAATGCATATAAACTTTTAATTCGTTGTATTATGCTTAAAAGTTATTGCATTTTAGTTAATTTATTATGCTTAGTGGATGTTTATATTTTAAATAATTTAATACTTGAATCTAAGTTATTTGAACATTGTTTTGATTTAAAATTATTTGATTTTTATTTATGTATGACCTAATTTGGCTAGCTTAAACCATGTATTATAATTTGAGTTGGTATTATATACCAAGTCTCACTTTAATGATACGGAAAATATAAAGGTAAGAGATGGAGCACTTAAAAGTAATAATTTTGATTAGTGGTATATTTTTTTTGGTTGTATTAAACCGCTAGAATGAATATAATTTGTATTAGATTATTTTAACTGTAATAACTTGATCCTTTTATTGAACAATGTTTCTCTTGTACTACAAATTTTTCTCAATCTCGGTCTGAATTGTTTTTTTATCTCTTTCTCTTAAGCTTCACAACTCCAAAATCTTCTCTTTATCTTGACGATGTTGACCTAGAAAATCATAGAACTTTATGGTTTTCATTGCTCATTGGCAATGTAATTGCCTCTTGTCAGATCGGTTGCACTTCCATTGTGTCTTCCTTCGTGTCCTCCTCCGATGTTTTTGCATGTGTCCTTCAATGTGTCTTTGCCTGAAATTTCTAGAAACACTTAAAACACTTAGTTAATGTAATTAAAAACCAAGATATATCTTTCTCAAATATATAAGGTCCATACATGCATGACATTACTTATAACATCCGGTCACAAACTTGCACAATCCACTTCAAAACTATATTTTTCATTACATGATGAGTGATCTCTTGTCATTTAGGTAATGTCAATTTTAAACAAAAAATAATTGCTCCAACAATTATTTTGCTCGAACTTGAAGCCTTAAGTGATTAATATAGTGCTTGAGTGAGAATTCTCTTTCTTAACAATTATTACCATTGCATGAGTACTACTCAGCAACCAATCACTACCATAAAAAAATAGGATTTTTGCATATAATATTTTTGATTTTTTATGTTTGTTAATAATCTTACATAAATAATGGTGACACAAATTTATGTTGGAATAAATCTTCAACGTAATTAACATCAAACCTTATAATATTCGATGTAAATGTTTTGTTTTTTTTTATAAATTGATTTTGGCTTAAAAGCAAAACCTGAAATACAGAAAAATATCAATTGCAATGACTTTGTTTTACTTACATGAAACACAAATAAACAACAATATGCAAAATGAAAGAGAGTCACAATGGAGAGATATTCATCCATTTTCGTTATTAAGATCCCAAAAAATAATCGCAAAAGATATAAAACACTTGACCTACAAAAACTCCAATTCAAATAGAGTAACCACCATAAAACACCCATTAGTAGTACCAAAACTGCTTTCTACGACATCAATTGATGACATTTAACAAGTCACAATAGTAAAAAAAAATATGTGGTGGCAAAATTGTAATTTTTGCAGACTTTTTAACAATGATTGGCTAAATAATCATCGTTAAAAATGGAAATGACGACAATTATACAAATAACCATCGCTACAAGTGTGACAAATGAGAAACATTGATGAGTATATAGTCAACCGTCATTAAAGTCAGAGAAATAACGATGGTTATATAGAAAACTGTCGTTTAATATGCAATACTTTGATTAAAAAAAAGAAGAGGTATTTCTTTCCTCCGTGCAACTTTCATTTAAATGTTTCCTCTCTCCTACGCTTTTATTTTTTCTTCTTCCTGAACTTTAATTTTTTCTTTCTCTTACACTTTCATTTTCTTTTCCCCCCTGCATCTTCACAACCACCGCTATCACTAGTGGTAAATCTCTGTGAAGTATTGTTGGTCTTTGTCGCACCATGCTGTAAAGCTCATGCCGCTAGACTTCTCTCTATGAAGCTCTCCACACCGCACCATGAGGCTCCTCCGTGAAGCTCTCCTCACCGTTCCGCAAATCCTTCGTTGAAAGTTTCCTCCTTACCTATGGTTGGTACTTCACATTTATTCAATGATTTGTTTTACTTGTTTATGATTTATCTTTATGACTTCACAAGCAAGCAAATACTAAACATATGGAAAACTTATATGACTTTGTTAACACTCAAATGAAGATGTACATATGCTCTGCTTCAGTAAGTTTGCCTTTGTTAATTTCTTCGTGATATGCAACATGTTATTTTTTTATTTTTTCATAGGGTTTAGTTTTCTTTTTCCTTTTTTCTGAAAAACTTTTAATGACAATTTAAGAACAATCATCATGTTTAAAACTTTTAACGACATTTACTTTTTATCCTTGTGATTAAACATAAAAGTTATTCTTATGTAAAATGTAGAACTGCACTTTTTAAAGATATATTCTTTTTAGTCAGAAATAAATCATGTAATATAATTGACTTGTTTTTCGTTAATGAGTTCAAATCTCATTAGATACAAGTAAAAAAAAAATCATAGATTAAAAACCATGAAATAATCTATCTAACAAGTTTTAAACATCATAACAAAACTTGTTTTTCTCTCATACATGAAATATATACCATTTTACTTCAATTTTGTCTGGTAATACTAAACTTACCAAAACAAGCAAAACAAATAGTTATTAACACTACACATACTTCCAATATTTCACAAATCATAGAATTACCGATTTAACTCCATAATACTCAAGATTTATTTAATTATAGTGCTACAATGTTTTGTAGTGTTGCAATGACACTACTTTATGTGTATTCAAGTTTTTATTGTAATGCAAATTGTAGACAAAGTCAACTTCAACAATATTATCTAATTATTGTAATTACACCAAACCACACACCCAACCCCTCATGGGTCCTTCGAATCGAAATTGTGAGGTTATTATATATTGACTCATGATTATTATAACTAACGTGTATAACATACAACCATTAATGTTCATCATTTCATATATTACTTCTTCACCAAAACAAATCAATTGTTTGTATATTGAAATTAAAACTTAAAAAAAATTAAAATATTTAAAATGTGGACTTCAATGAAACATGTTTTAATATTATATCACTATATATTCTAGACAGTTGGCAATTAATAGTGGTCAACACATTAGTTAAGTCAACTATAAAAATTTAAATTTAAAATGACTTTTCTGCCCCTTGTGTGCCTCTCGTTGCTTTCTCTCAAAGTTTCATATCTTTAAATCCTTTATATTTTATTTACTCATTCATTGAAATATCCTTTTGTTTTCTGAGTTTTTGAATAAACTAATTTTTTCTTCATTTAAATAAAAGACAAAACTATGATAGATACATTTTATCGGTTGAAAATTGTTGGAAATAATATTGCATTAATATTAAGTTGAACCACAATTTCTCTCGCATTTCTTTTCTACTTTACTATTAAACCAATTTTATAATTCATAATTAATCATCCGGTTTAAGTGTTAAATTTTTATTTTACTACCAAACTTGTCACACTGTTACTTGAGCAGTATATATATACACAGGAAAAAAACATGACACATATTTAAAGATATATAAATGTTAAATATTAAAATTATTATTGTTTATTAAAGGATATTGATTTAAAATAATATAAATTCAACAAAAGTAACTAGTTTACCAGCTGATTAAATAGTTAAATCAGCTGCAGCTCGATTAAAATGAGTTAATAAATATACTTTTAAAATATAAAAACAATATTTTATGTTACCTATTATCTTGATTTTTTTTCTTTAAACTTTTTATATTTCCTTTTCTTGGACCAAACCCCGGACCAAGTTAAAATTCTATTGATGTTATTTCAAATCAATTATTATATTTTAGTTAGAAAAGTCAAAAAACACGAAACAATCTTAAACCAAATCCTTAAAGTGATTTTTTTTTGTCAAATTTGCCGGATCTTCAAGCATTATTATTATTTTTTTATTATGATGAAAAGAATGGATATTCAATAGAGGACAATATAAATAAGTCAAAATGTCATTAATGTGATTTTTAGTATATTTAGTTTAAATTATTACACAAATTATTAAATAATGTGACTATTATTAGTTAGGTTTTTGTTGGACATTACACATGATAGTTCACTTAAAGTATATATTTAAGAATAATTACTATATTATATAATGATTTTAAAATTCACATATATCAAAATCTCTCTTAATAAAATTATTAAATGTATCTCATTATTTTTTATTATTTCGTTATTAAATAATCCACAAATATTTAATTCCACACACTTATATTTAGGGTTAAATATGCGTTTCATTTATTAACTTGTAGTGAAAATTGAAATTAGTCCCTTTCCGATCCAATTTAGTTCTCAAACTTCAAAAATGTGTGGATCTAGTCCTTTTTATCAAATTTTTTTAAGTTTATTTGATGTTTAAAATATGTTTGATGATAGTAATTGAGTTATTCATATCGTTTCACATATTTTCGCTTTAATGTTAGCTAATAAACTATCATAAAACACATTTGAAATGTCAAATAAACTTAACAAAATTTCGCTAAAAATAATAAATCTTCGTATTTTTTAAGTTAGGAGACTAAATTAGACCAAAATTTTGAAAAAAAAAACTAATTTCAATTTTCACTTATAGTTAAAAGACAAAAACATATTTAATCTTATTTATTTTCAATTTGATTTTGTTATCTAAAGCGATTACAATAGTGGTTATGAAAAAAAATCAATTTCAGAATTCAGACGTGTAGGTTTTTATTGATGATTCTCGTATCTTCAAGTTAGTATTTTTACTTTTACATACTTTTATTCAATATTCTTAATCAAATTCTTAATTCATATATTTTTACCTTTTTAATTGACTCCCGTCAACTCCTCTTTTGGAAGTCCCTTCAAATTTTAAGCTATAACAACATCGTTCATACAACTAATTTTATGAAACACGTAATACGGAAGAATGCCAGCATATAATTAAAAAAAAAAACAAATTGGAATTAAAACAGTATTTAAACCTATGTTTTATATGGTGTATGTATTTATAGGAGAGTTATAGATAATAAATAAAAATTAAGATTTTGTCTTATTTCAGATTTTGAATGGCCTGACAAGAAGATGAAATTGAGGAATAAAGTTTAGTTTACATAAAAAATAAATTAATAATTAAATTGTTGTATTCAGATGATGTTTACATTTAAAAGTTGCATTATATAATTTATCTGTTTTTTTAAATATTTATGATAATATTTTATAAGAAACAATGTGTAAGTCTTTTTAAATAATTACAAATTTTAACAAAATTTCATAAATAATTAGTGCAATTTATTTTATTGAATATTTGTATCCGTCCAGTGAGGTGGCAGGATAGGAACAGAATGCAGTATCCCTGTGGTTTGGGTTGGGTTGTGACAAAAGAAATTTATCACTTCTGTGTCAAAGGCCCAAATCAACTTTTGTGTTCCGTATAAGTTTATTGCTTCTTGCACACCACAATTAGTAACTGCACTCCTAGAAGAATAAATTCAAACATCTCTCATCACTGCATCGCATCACGCTACTACTGTCACCACTTCCACCACAAAGGAAGAATATCAGAGGCAGAACCAAAGGAAGAAGAAAATAGAAAATGCAGAAAAATAAAAACGCGTTTTGAAAAAAAATTTCCAGAACACATGAAATGTGTTCTTGAAAGCTCTTTCCACATTTATGATTATTCCGGAAAGCATTATATGAATTCTGTTTTTGTTTTTTTTTTCAAATATTCCATTCCCTAAAATTAATTTCGAAATACATTTCATACATTTCGAAAATTACATTATGAAAATTTTATTCTAGAATTTTTATTCCAGAAATTTCATTCCAGGAATGTTGTTCCGAAAATTATGAAATTTTTTTTGGGATATGTAATTTGGAAATTACTTTTTTGGAAAATAAAATAGTCATTTAAAAAGTTTGAGACGGTTCGTGAAGAAATTGTAAGGGCGCAGAAAGTACAAGTCTCCATCTAATATTTCCAGGCCCAAATGACAATCTCACTATTATCAAGCCCTAATTAATTGGTTCTTTTATTTTCTGTCATTTTTTGGGAAATGATGATTTTTATTATTTTACTATGAATAAATTTAATCTGATATTTTTTAAAACAAATTTCTGAGAACTCTGTTTTCTAAATTCAGTTAAAGTATGCTTTTGAATTTCATTTTACAAACAGTAAATCACACACTATAATGATATAAATTAAGTTAGATAAGTATACTATTTGCTACATTTGATTTGAAGTTATCTTCTATATAAAGAAAAGAGGAAAAGGAATAAAACATGTGTTGAGAAGAAAAAAAAATAACCATATTAAATTTCTCAACAGAAAGTAAAACAACATGCACCCACATTGTAATAACAAAAATAAAACATAAGATATCATTACAAAAAATTACAACACTGTAGCAAGAAAGTTAAAGCAGAAAAAAAATGCAGAGATGAAAACCAGAACACAAGAGTTGTTGCAGATGCAATGAAACTCATTGATTGCAAGAAAAACTTGACATCCTTAATTAATGTCGAAATTAAATGACAACTTTCTTATTTCTTCCAGGAATAAAGCAAAGCTACGACAAATCCAGCAAAGCCTCTTCTCATTTTATTGTTTCCATTGATCTCTTCATTGTTCTTCCTCTTCTTCTTCTTCACCATCTT
>Ga0099822_1012662_pt1 | contig 10040 bp, 6 predicted proteins | sample CowpeawhiteBW_FD_76839 | JGI IMG/M metagenome (GOLD analysis project Ga0099822, IMG submission 76839) | Root nodule microbial communities of legume samples collected from California USA - Cow pea white BW | ecosystem: Host-associated > Plants > Roots > Nodule | place: USA: California | collected... | reverse complement strand
TTTTTTTTTTTATTTTATTCAAATAAAAAACATAATATATATATATATATATATATATATATATATATATATATATATATATATATATATAGTATAAACTTGTCCTAAAGTAGGCTCTAGGGAAGAATCTAGTTCTTGTGTAGGTAAAAGAGGTGTATTTTCTTTTGTCATTTCTTGAACTTCTTCTTGAATATCCTAAAGATTTTTTATTCTTTTCTTTAATGAAATAAACTCATTATTCCAGACAAATCATCAATAGAAAAGATAATTCATATTATTTAATAATGATGCCTTCATCGGTCCATAGATGTGATGTGGATTAACTCAAATAGTTGTTTTGTTCTCCATGCTTATTGTTAGTTGAAAATGATAATTTATGTTTTTTTTGTAGGAGACTTCCTTCATAAGCTTCATTATTTTCTAATGCTTGGGTGGATTAACTTCAACAATTGTTTTGTTCTCCATGCTTTGTTAGTTAAAAATGATAATTTATTACTTTCCTAGGAGGAGTCTTTCACAATCTTCATTATTTTCTAATGTTTTTGTGAATTAACTTCAATTTGTTCTTCTTGATTTGTCAAGTGAAAATGGTAATCTATGTTGCTTTCCAATGAAACATCATTTAAAGGCTTCATTATTTTTCTTTAAAAAATGACAATTTTCCTCCTTTCACGTTCTATTGATTTAAAAGAATATCAGTTTGGACTTTCATGACAATACCAATAGTATATGTGAAGTGTGAAGTTTACAAGGAAACTTCAATTTCTTTTGTCCATTTTAAATTCATTAATATCTCGTCTTTTGTTGTCATAGATTCAACAAGTATCTTCTTTGAAGTGAAGAGTATATCTTTTCAGCATCATTTGGCCAATGCTCAAGATATTTCCTTTAAGATTAGAAATAGGTTAGAAATATTTTATGAATCTCACAACTATCTTTGTTTTCACCACATCAATATTGTTTTTCAATCGATTTTTCACTTTGACAAAGTCATCAGTATCCCTGAAGATGCTCTTGTCTTTGACCATGTAATTACTCTACCCACTATTCAAGTACCAATTTGCACTAATTTTATCACTAAATTCTCAAGTAGCATATAAAAAAGACGATGTTCATGCTCTTTAATGAAATTTGTTTTATAGTTATTTTAGTTGCAATGTCTAAATTTCTTGTATTGTTAACATGGTAACTTTATGCAATATTAACTATCTTTTTTTGGTTGTCTTAACTTCTTGAAGATGTCACATGGACAATAATTATCTTGATTGAACTTAGAGAAACTGTTAGAGCTTTCTTTATTTCTAGAAATATCTCCATCGAGTTATTACTACATATTTTCAATTTTTCTCACATATACGTCAATAGAGCCTATTAGTTTTGTCATCCACAAAGAAGTCAAATATTTGATTTGTTGTATATAGTTGCAATTATATCATATTTATGAAGATTAGAATTTAGAATTATCTTGATAAATTTCTTGTATAGAATATTTTTCTCACATATACCTTTATTTGATTGACTTTTTTTTAAATTTTTTTTATAATAATAATAATCTTTAGTGATTTGAGATTCCTTCATATATAATAACTCCAACTCGTGTCTTAGGGTTTGAAATTTAATAGTGTGTATATTTACATTTCCTCAAAAGTCTTGTGGTGCTCGAGGCCTCTTTAGCACTTGTTACATCCCTTATTCTTAGAAAAGTTGTAGCATCCACCACTCCTTGCTGTAGAAGATATATATCACCCTCGGATCTTTCTACTTATTTTCCTTGCGGTTGTTGATGTAGAAATATCAAAAAAATGTATTCATTTTAATTAATATTTAAGTAATCACAGTTTTCTCCCTTAAAAACATGTTGAAGAATAGATGAAGAAGGATTGGTATTAGCCATTGGTTAAGAAAATTTTAGGATTGATATGATATATACTAGGAAACTATTTCAAAATAATGGGATATTATATCTACATCAACTATTAGAATTTAGAACTTTAAGAGAGATAGACAAGTTTACTCGGTATGTATAATAATATATATTAAATATATAGAAAACGGTAAATTATGTAGAAGAGTTTTGAATAAGATAATAATAATAATAATAATTGAGTTGATGGAAAAATAACTTTTATTAAATTTTGATGAAGATATACATACATCATTAAATTTTATTAAATTGTTTTTAAATTTCTAAAAAATTTCAACATAATTTAACACCAAAGAATGATTAAAAAATATATACCTAGGGAATTCAGAATTCAGAATTTTCTTTTGTCCATACTTCCTCCATGCATGATTGTCATCAGTATTGTAAGATAGCTCAGTCCATGTGAGTACACTCTTTCTGCACAGCTCCAATTCATTCATGAATTAGTTAATATCAAATACACACACATACATACATATATATATATATATATATATATATATATATATATATATATATACATTTCTGCACATCATACTATCAACACTGTAAAGTTCATCCCTCAGAAATTACAAGAAACCCTTTTGGATCTGAACCTACCATGAACATATAGGAATATTAATTCTGCAGAAATTCTTGTATCTATATATATACAACTACATAACCTAAAATCCTCAACTTGTTTCATAAACCAAAAAGTTCAGACATGTCAACCATAACATACACTATGTCCGTACATTCGTACACCTCCCAATTCATCAAATCTACCAGTGATTATCCTAATAAGCAATCAGAGAAGGCTTCTTGTGCCAGTAACTGAACAATAAAACCTTTGACACTGTAAGAAAACATATACTTTATATATATATATATAGAGAGAGAGAGAGAGAGAGAGAGAGATTGGTGAGAAAATATGACATGTTAACCTTCTGTTGTAGCGACCTCTCCCACCGTTTTTGGATCTCTTCTCACTGCAATCTCCAGATCTTGGACGGTTGCCGGAACGGGGCACAGACGGCCCATTTTGGCCGGAAACAGGTGCGAAAGGAGAAGAATTGATAATAGTAAGAGCTTGTGTGAAAGATCTGAGGACCTTGGCTATGAGGTGATGAGAAGAAGAGAGAGAGGGTTGAGTTCCAAAGGGGTTCTGAAGCAGAAGTCTTAGTTCAGTAGCAGCTTCATGACCCTTAACAAGATCTTCCATTAGCTCTCTCTTCTTCTGGGCTGAGACACTTTCACTTTCAGGGCAAAGATTCGTTTTCATTTTCTGAAAGCCTGAGGTTGTAGCTTCGGTTTTTCTTGATGTTTTTTTCTGGTCTTTGCTTTCTTCGTTTTGTTTTGCTTGAATTTGCATAGCAAGAAGTAGATAAGGGGTAGAGAGAGAGATAACATTAAATGAACTTTATGTAAAACACTGGAAACCACGATGTCAAATAATAAGAAATTCTTCAATGAAATTAAACAATTTTATTTTCTACTCAGAAAATTGACATCTCTTCATTATCGTTAAGTCAATGAAAAAAAGAAAGAAAAAGTAGAAACCATCATTTTCAATTGTTTTCTTGGAAAAAAAAATGTTATTAATGGAAAGAAAAATTTTATTTTAAAACATACGAATGTTTTGAAGGAAACAAAAATTCATTATGATGAATTCTTAGAAATGACAAATGAAAGATTATATGCACACGTCTCTCAATGGACTTTTTATGTTTAAAAAATATATAAAATAACTATTTTTTAGTCTTCTCATAATACAAATATTCTTTTTCTAATTTTTTTCTCTAACTCTTGAACGGATATATTTGTATTCAATAAACTCTGACTTTTCTCTCTTTATTGTCTTCTTTTAAATGAAATAATGTTTTCTTCGGCTCTTTTTCGCATTTCAGCCCAATCAGTGAAGTGTTGAAATGCGAACATACAAATGTTGATTATTAAAATTTTTAATATTATTAAAAAATAAATAAAATCATTGGCATTCGGATTTTAAAATAAAATGTATAATTATAATCGAAATAGAATAATTCATATTGTTTTTATACGTAAGAAGATTATTTTTTTTATATTAAATTTAAATGTTGCAGTTGAAGTAACGTGCTTTATTAATATTTTATTAAGTTGATACATTTAATTTGGACGCATTATGGAAGACCAATTAATGCTAGACTGCCGTAAATAACTAGGGATGACGTATGGTTGTGGCGTTTAGATGACGTAAGGTTTTCCTAAAATCAAAAGAAAAATAAATGAATAAATGAGAATTTTTATGTAATAAACCAGAAACAAAAATGCAACATAGCTTTCTTCCCGTGACGAAACTTATTCATCTAAAACCTCATAGAAAACCGTTAGGAATAGTCGGTTCTTACATTACACTTAATATCTTTTATTATTATTAACTTTTTTGTTTTAAAAATATAAAATTAACTTTTATTAAAATTATTTTATCTTTGTAAAAATTATTAAATAATCATTAAATTGTGTTAAATAATTTTTTCTTTAATATATGATAATAAAAAGGACCAATTCGGTTCATTTTGGTCTATGCTTCACCGGTCAAAATCGGATCAAATTGAAATGGTCTGCAATCGTAAATGACTTAGTTTAATTTCCCTTTTTAATGTAAATTTTATTAGTAATAATGATTGAAATAAAGTTTAATAAATTTAAAAAGAAAAGTATAAAAGATACATAATGTTTATAATTGATATATAAAAGTTATAATTTTAAACTAGAGTCACTTCATTTGTATATATATTGTACTTTTTTCATTTGTCAAATACAAATAATTAAAAACTATATATTATCGTTTTCTCATTTGTCGTATAGATACATAAATTGTCTTTCTTTCCATTAATAAGGAGAAAGAACGTTCTCCTATAAGGAACAAGTGAAATTTTATGTTTGATTATATTTTCCAAGATTAAAATTTTTAACGATTAAAAATTATTATAATTAAAATAATCGTTAAAAATAATATTTAACAACAAAAATTTAAATGTTGATATTATTACTTGAAAAGAAAAAAAAAGTTATTAACGGTTACAATCGTAAAAGTTACTTTTTTATATAACAATTTATTATATTTGACAATTAAAAATATCACATAAGTATATTATAGTTTATTATCACTCAGCTAAAAGTTTAAAATTTTCAAAAATTATTTAATATATTTTTTTTAATTTTTAAAATTCAAAAAGATATTTATTAATTATTTTTCATGTACTTCGTAACTGATAATTTAATTGTTTATTTTATTCCATGAATAAATAATGCAGTTAAAAGTTAAAGTTCTAAACTGAAAAGTAAAGAAACAATTTTAAAAAAATCATATGTTTGTATTTTTTTTATTATAATGAAAATATGTGTTAAAGATAAAAATAGTGAAAGATATCCATACAAAATAGTCGTTATAAAGTTATAAAATAACATTTAAAAGTAAAGTTTTAATGAATGTAATTTGTTATGAGTTACTAGTTCAAATGGTTGAGAGTATTTGATTGTTTATTTTATTCTATGAATAAATAATGCAGTGAAAAATTAAAGTTCTAAACTGAAAAGTAAAGAAAGAATTTAAAAAATCATATGTTTGTACTTTTTTATTATAACGAAAATATGTGTTAAGGATAAAAATAGTGAAAGATATCCACACAAAATAGTCATTATAAAATAACATTTAAAAGTAAAGTTTTAATGAATGCAATTTGTTATGAGTTTGAGAATATTTGATTGTGTTGAAATTATTTGTTGTGAATATTTGTGATCATGGTGGGTGTGCTTGTTTGTGGTATTCGTTGTATTAAGTTCTCTACTAAATATGCCACACTTATTATTATTAATATTAATATTATTTTTATTTTTATTTTTATTTTATTTTACTATTATTATTATTATTTTATTTTACCATTATTATTATTATTATCATTATTTCTTTTATTATTATTACTATTATTATTATAATTATTCTTATTCTTATTCTTATTATTTATTTTATTATTATTATTATTATTATTTTATTATTACTACTATTATTATTATTATCATTATTATTTTTATTTTATTTTACTATTATAATATTTATTATTATTATTATTATTATTATTATTATTATTATTATTATTATTATATGCATCTTTTAAATATGCATGATATTATATTAGTAGGTGTTGATAATGTAATGTTATTAAGTTAATATATAAAATAAAATTATATTTTAAAAAATAAAGTGAAATATATCAGAAAAGATAAGAAAATAACTGTTGATAAATAGAAAAAAAGAGAAGAAACAAAGATAAACAATTTTATAATAAAAACTTATAAAAGTAAGGGTCAATTTTCAAAAATTTAATAAATAATTATATTTTAAAGGATAAAATTAGTATTTTGAAATGTGGACACAAAAAGAGAAAATCTTCTTTATATATTGTTATAAATGTTTAAAAGAAGAGAAAAAATTAAAAAAAAAATGTTACAAGCCTAATATGATAAACTAATGGAAACATAATAGTAAAACAAACTCAACTAAAACTCCTAAAGCCTGTGTTTGGATTATATTTAGAAAAATTAAATTTGGTTGAATGAAACTGAAAATCTTATTCAACGGAAAAGCTTTATGGTTTTTATTTGAAACCAACCCAGGTTTAGAGTTCAATGAAACAAAATAAAAATTTGTCAAACATCATTTTTGGCTTTTAATGCAAAATAAACTTGGGTTTGAACTCCCAAACTAAAAATCAAACACACATTAGGACTTTTTCTTGGTAACGACCAAGATATTATTTAAAATAGAAACAATAACAAAACTCTAACAAACACGTTCCTCCCTTAAACTAAATATCATGAAGCAATTAGCTTATATCAATGATGTTACATATTCTTACTAGCTTCTGAAACGGATCAACCTTTCATGACTTGCTCATTATATCTACCATATATTCTTGACTTTATCAATGAATTAGGTCAATTATACCCTCCTTAGTAAGATTTCTTAGAAGATGAAGACTCACATTAAAATGCTTGTTTTGGCCACGCATGACAGGATTTTTAAACAACTTAATGGTTGAGTTGTTATCCCATATCACAATTATACTGTCTACATAAGAATGTCCTAACTCTTTTAAGATTCTCTTCAACCATACTCCTTGATAAGCACAAACAATCATTGCTATAAATTTTACTTATGTGATTGATAAAGATAAAGTCACAATCAATTATTTCTTTGAACACCATGAGACCACACTTGAACTCATTAAAAACACATGATTTAATGCACTCTTTTTATCTTCCATATCCTCCCCGACACAATCATTGTTTGTTAATCCCAACAGCTTGCCATCTCCTGTTGTCCTATAATAAATTCCGTAGTCCATAATCCCTTTTTATATAGTGTAGTGATTTTTTAGTTGCTTGGAGATGAATATCCATTCCTTTTGCCATATATGTGCTTATGAGGCATGTGACAAACATTGTGTCAAGCCTTGTGGTGGTGAGATACATCAAACCACCAACTAGCAACTTATAATAGGTTTCATCAATAACATTTCCAGATCCATCTTTGCTTAATCAACCATGGTTGAGAAATTTTCTCACTAAAGATTTAAATCTTTCCCATGCTTCACATAATGGCTCATCACTTGCTCATGAGAAAGTGGTAATAACTCCCAAGTATCTAGCTGGTGGAACGAATATAGTGAGGAATTTCCTTTCTACATCCTCTAAGTTGTTTAGGCTTTGGTTGAGCTAGGACAATAATCAATTCTTTGCCTTACTTGTTAAAGAGAATGGAAATAACCTAAGGTGGGATGTTACCTCATCTTCTTCTTAAATCCCAATAGTTCCACAAAGCTCATAAAAGTTTGATAGATGTAAGGGTCCTCATTGTCTAAACCTAAAAATTGGTTAGAGGTTATTAAAGATAACAGAGCTGGTTTCATTTATATCCCTTTTGCAGGTCTAACAACATTAGAGAAATGTCTAGGCCCTTGCAGTGCATAATCTTCGAGCTGCCTCCTTTGCTAATTTTTGTCTGCTATTGGTGTTGATTGAGCGTGAGAATCAAGATCTAAATTAGATATATCATCTTGTTGATGCTGCTGCGATTTTGCTAGGTGTTTCTGTTTTATGGTTTTGCTATTGTTCCTTCTTGTTGTCTTTTCTATTTCAGGATCAAACAATAGAACTTGAATTTATTTCCTTCTTTGCATACAAAATAGAAGTTAAAGCAAATAAAAGAGCAAATAACAACATAGTGGTTAGATAAATTTGTTAATATACACAATTTTATAAAACAATCCAATTATAAATATTGGTTATTTTAGTCAAATCTTTGAAAATGGCACCAAAAATATAATGAAATGTCGGAGAAGCAATTAATTCAAACAAGTGCACTGGATGAAATAAGATGACATAATTTGATTGAACAATAATTTGATACTAGTCTTCCAAATCAGTCAAAACTAGTGAAATAAGATGAGTTGTCAATTCATTTAAGCATTAAGCATAAATAAAATCACAAACTATTGAATAAAAGAACATACATAAATATTAAAAGAGGTAGTGGTACAGAGAATTAGATTCGATTACATTCAACATCAACATAGGAGAGTTCAACTACTCATGTTGATAGAAAAGCTAAGAAAATTGATGCTTAAATTAGGAGCAAAACCTTGTATTTATAGATATTTTTGACTGGTGCTCATCCATTCTTTAGCGCTTAGCAACAGTGGTTTCTCTCATAGTGAGTTTTCTCATCAACTCAACCCTTTATTTTAGTGGTAAACACTTGAACTTTCCTTCTTTAGAGGATTTCTTTGGCTACTTGCATTGCTTAGCTGAAAGGCCCAGATCCAATGCTCTATAATTTCTTCTTACACACTCAATGTCAATAATTGTGGCTTAGCTGCATCGTTATTTTCCTCCAAATTCACCAAATTTTAATTCTCTATACCTCATTTGATTACTTAGAGCTAAAAAGATTATTTTAATTACTATTTTGTTACTTAGAGCTAAAAAATTATTTTAATTACAAATGTACTCGATTAATGAATAATAAATGTCAAATTAATGTAAAATTACATGTATCATATAACCAACTATATTTCAATCTAAATGTCTATGTTTCTTAATTAATTCTTATTCCCCATACACTAAAAATATTCTAAATAGATAATTAGCATATTTGACCACTTTTTTTTATCTGATTTAATTAAATATTTTTCAATCAAAATATGTGCATTCTTTAATTAAATATTATTTTCCAAACTATGAATCGCTCGATCTTATTTAAAAAATAATGAATTCAAAGCTTAATAAACATTGGTTTTTAACCTATATATATCAAGCTTTTACAACCACAGCTAAATATTTAAAAAAGTCATAGAGGTCGTCATATTAAATGTTACACTTCAATAGTTTAAAGACTAAAGAAAGAAGAAACCTACTTAAAAATATAAAACTATATTATATTGGTGTACGTGTACCGATGCATTGGAGAACAAGGTTTTATGAAAAATGTATATAAATTGAAGGTTAAAATACTCCGTTGGTCCTCGTTTTGGTTCAGAAATCTCAAATTGGTCCTCGTATTTTAATTGATCTCAATTTCGTTCTCGTTTTGGTTATTGAGTATTAAATCAGGGCAATCGTTAACTGTTGGCAAACGACGTTTATATGTGATGATGTGGCTGTAATGTTCATTCTTACGTGTCAATGAGTTGTGGGTGGCACCGTAAACAACCATTGTTGTCTTCTCTTTTAAGAAGGTGATATTGGGAGAGGGTAAGTGTTTGAACTTGAAAGAGGGTGTGGAAGGTTTGTGGCCTCCTCCGTTTTGCTCGTCCTGCACCGGTAATGTCTCTCTCTCATTCTTGCTCGTCCTACACTTGGGGAATGAAAAATTCTACCGTTTCTTCTCATGGGGGTGTGGGGAGGAGGTTCGATTTCGCACCTCTTTGTTATTGCGGTGAGAAGGCAATCATGAGAACTGCTAGAACTACTAAGAACAGGGGGAGAAAATTTTGGGGATGCCCAAAGTTCAAGGTATGAGATATGGAAATGAATTTAGTTGTGTTTTTTGGTGGATGTTGTTTTTGTATTTTGGTTTTGGAAAACCTAATTT
>Ga0099822_1012660_pt1 | contig 10041 bp, 7 predicted proteins | sample CowpeawhiteBW_FD_76839 | JGI IMG/M metagenome (GOLD analysis project Ga0099822, IMG submission 76839) | Root nodule microbial communities of legume samples collected from California USA - Cow pea white BW | ecosystem: Host-associated > Plants > Roots > Nodule | place: USA: California | collected... | reverse complement strand
GTATGCAGAAATAAGGATTTGAAATAAAACTTCACCGTTGATAAAAAGCATAGCAATCGTGTTAGCCACATATGTCCATAATCTGGATCTTTTATATAAATATATATATATATATATATATATATATATATTTGTTACAGCATAAGAAAATAGCACATGCAATCTGCTAAAAATCTTGAAATGTTATAGCTGAGTTTTCCATTTCTTGATTCAGTCACTTCAGAAATCAATTTAGTTTATGTACCTCAACCGCTGCCTTGCAAAACAGCACCATACGTTTTAGAATATCCTGTTCCATAAAGGACAACATGAGTCAAATAGCTCAGAAATAATACAAACGTAACGTTGCAGCATTTTGATTTAGACCTTGCAATCATCTAACTAATGGTGGAAAACAATAGCTTAAAAACTCAGAAGGCTATTTTCTTTACCCATCTTTTCTCTTTTTAGGGACTTGAGAATGTGCTGGATAATGTTATACGATAAACACTGATCATACATAACAGTGATCCTCAACTTAATAAATAATAGACTATTACCAATCGGCTTCCCCCATATATGTTACGTTCTAGATGATGAAAAAGTGGATTGTCAATGAAAACGAAATCTACACCATCAATGTAGGCTTGGAAATATTTTACTTCCGCCTCCTGTAAATTAATAATTGGAAAGGTTACAGCACTATAAAAATATTATCAACTTAATAGATTCAAAGAATTTAATTAATCACTAATAAAGTATACTGCATACATGACCATCTACTTTGTACCATTTTCGCACCCCTGTATCTTGGGCTTCCGCATAATTACCATAGCGAGGTGTCACAACCTATAGGAAAGAAAGAAAAGAGAAATCTGATATATTATTCAAAAGGAACCAAGCAAGGAAAATATTTTGTGAAGTTCATGTTGTTCTTCCCTTAGCAAGCAGCAAATTTGAATAGTGTGATTTCTTCCCTAGAATGTGAGACTGAATTCATTAAAAAATTAGTATTTTACCATAACTCTATGTCCACGTCTAGCCAAAGCCTTTGGCAAGGAACCAACTACATCACCAAGCCCACCTATTAAAATTAGCATAGGGATATAAGTCTTTAAATTACATAAAAATGAAAATGACATGCATAAAGGGCAATAAATAGTTTGGAAAAGAGATGAGACAGAGAGAGCTCAATGGATCTTCTCATGGAAGTAGTTGAAAACCTATATGGATATAACAAAAGTGTTTCCAGTTTCTTTTTAGTCTTTTGTCAATTATTCGTGTTTTCAAACAACCCTGAAAAAATTTAATGCATGCACTAGATTACACATAACCAGTTTTAAGTTCTTAGATGAAGACAATTCTCAATAGTGCCTTACCTTGTAATAGGACACATAACCAACATGAATTTAACAAGGAAACACAGATCAAGTTATTACCTGTTTTTGACCAGGGAGCACATTCTGCTGCAACCAATATGACATTCATGACATTGGTCCCAGCCAAAGGTTGGGGTGTTTCTGTTTCACCTTCACTCTCAATAGGGGTAGATTCACTTATACCTTCCTGATTCTCAACCTCTAGACTCAAATTTTCAGTACCATTTACAAAGAAGGCTGAGAGAGTATCAGGCCTATTAGTCTTATGTGTCTTGTCTTCACTAGACTGGACATAGTTTGGTGAAGCAATAATTCCATTTTGGTTTTTAACTGCATTGCCATCCCTGGTGGAAGCACTCTGTGGACTTGGTTTATTTGTGAAAGATTTGTTAGCGAGTTCATAAGACGTCCTGTTCACTTCTGATCCAAGAATGTTCTCACTCTTTTCGGAAGAAACCAGTTTCTTTATTTCCACAACCTACAAATGGACAAGAGAAAACCATATGCATGCATGGAATAACTTGCTGGTTTAAGAAAGCACCAAAGAAATCAAACAGATTCTGATGAAGCAGAATATATTTGTTTAATTGATTGATCTTCTGTTCCATTATTTGCAAACTGTAGTTAAAGAAACACCTTTAAGGGGGGTGTCTTTGATAGATAGTACATAATTGTGATAAAATAAATAGAAAGTTGTTCCAACTGTTGTGATAAAATCAAATATAAGGCATTTACACAAAATATAAATTTTAATTAAGTTATTATTGTATTTTGTTCTCTCAAAGCATACTCCTCCCATCCTTGTATGAAAGTTAAATCCAATTACAGAATAAATTAAAAAAAAAAAGTCATTCCATCTAAATTATGGATCTGTTTTTTAATTTTATTATGTATTAATTTTGGTTCCTAACCGATTTAGTTCTGAACTATCCGGTGAGATATATATATTTTTTCTTGGAGGCTTTAATGAATTGCATAATGCAGATTAATTTTAATACTGTAACTAATTCAAAGTATCAAATGTCTCATTCATAAATTATAATATAATTAATAACGATAGTCACATTTATTAATAATGCATATAGTTGTGTGTATATTTTTAGAAATGTATAAATTTCTTCTTCCACCATTAGCAGTTTAAAATAATTAATACAACATATTATTCTAATCCAACATTAAAGCAAGATAATAGCAAATTGTTGAGTAGTATTATTATGGAATATATAGAGGAGAGAAATTAATACCTGTTGAAGGAGATCCTTTTGCAAAGCTAGCACCTTATTTTTCTTTTCATTGATGCCCTCAACAGCTTCTGCGCCGTCTTTACCCTCATCTGCCCCTAAACTGTTACCACCTGTTGCCTTTATGCGCGTACTGATTCCCAAGCTTTGCGAATGTTCAAAAACGACACCGTTTTTCTGTGGAAATCTGAGACAAGGGTTTCCTCTGCTATGAAGCAGAACCAAAGCTTGGGCACTTATTGATGACGCCATGAGAAGCTACGAATAACAACAAGGCTAATTGGTTTCACAAACTTAGCAGAGATGATAAGGATTTTGCAGTTGAAGGATATGAAGGTGTAGAAAGTGATAAACCGAGGAACTTGAACTGATTGATTACATCTGTCAAAAACAAACGCAACTAAACCTACATTTATACATATATATTATGCATGTAGAGAGATTGAGAAGGAAGAAAATCCACCAGGTGGGTCCCAAAGAAAGTGAAAGCATGGAGGAGTTTGAGGTTGGAAATGACAGATGATTTTGGAACAGAAATGGGAAGAAAGAACATTTTCAGTGTGAGAATTTCATGGCCATAGATAATTCATGAATTTAAAATGTGGAGTTTTTGTGGGACCATTGATGATGGTCTCTCGTTTTTTTAAGGTTGTCTCTTTTTTTCTTCTTCTTTCCGATCGAATAATATGATCTCATTAATTTCTTAATTTCTTTTAATAAATTGTTATTAATGAAAGTGAAAAGTTTATTTCGAGATTAAATTATCGTATAAAAAATAAATGAAATTAGTTGGCTTTATAAAAGTATTTTCTATTGGAAAAGTTCGGAACCTTCATGTTTTCTTTTCTACATCTCATATACTTTTTAAAATTTCAATTATATTCTTATTGAAATTATAGTTTCGTACTAATTATATAATTCAAAAGTAAAAAATATTAATTTTACAAATCAAATGTAAATTTACATTTCAAATTTATAATATAAATATGAAAGACAATTTTTAATTTAAATTTCATTTTAAATTATATAATCTATAATATAAATTTACATTATGAATTGTATAATTTATAATGAAAATTCGAAAGACAATTCATAATATAAATTTTATTGATAAATTGTATAATTCGGAATGTAATATAGTTATAAAATAATTGATAATACAAATTACATACCGAATGGTATTATATGTAATGTTAATTTTCATTATAAACAATATAATTCGTAATGCTTCTAATGTTAATGGGTATTCACCAAATGAAATAAAACCAAAAGGGATAATAATACAAAAAAACACACATACTCTATGCAATGAAGGGGTTGCATGAAGAAGATGGGGTGGGTTTAGAGACGAGGAAGAAGACGGGGGTAGAGGTAAAAGAAAAAAATAGGATGGAGATGGAAGAAAATATAGAAGTGCAGTAAAGGAAAAGGGAAGGAAATGAAAGTAAATTTGACTTTTCGTTTTGCTCATGGGGTATAAGAAGAAGACATGGAAGTGTAGGAAGAAATTCCCAAAAAGTTATCATAAAAGTTTGGTAAGCTTCTCCCATAAACTTATCCATGCATACACATTTTTAAGAGAAGAAGAATAATGAAATTAATTATAATATATTTTGTTCAAAAATTACCAATGAAAAATTAATACGAAATTTTATTAATTATTATGCATAAAATTGACTTCTGAATACCATTCAAAGATAATATCGAAAGTAACAAATAAAACTCAAGATGAAAAGAATAAAAAAATAACTAATAAATAAATAAAAATAAACAGTTCAATAGTTGAAATTCCAAAATTGATTATTGAAATTACAAGAAAATCGATCCAAACTTTAAAATTTCATGAAAGGTATAGAAGAAAATAGAGGGGAAAGACGGGATGGTTGAGACTTGGCCATAATTGCTCCCCCAAAAGGTTTATATAATGTCTCCTAATGATTTTTCTTAAGTATCTTTATCAAATTTTCTTTTATCATAATGACTATTACATTATTAAAGCCCTTTCACATGAAAAAGATAAAAAAAAATCACATATTCTATTTTTTGTTTGCTTTCTCCCATTTTTTGTTTTTTCATGTTCTTTTTGCTATCTTCATGTAATGTTTGACTTCTTATAACTTTGATTATTTGCTAACTTTTGATTTAATTTTGGAAGTATCATTAAGCTTTGATCAATTTATCCACAATTCCATAAACTTATCTTTCACTGTAATGGTACTAACTTACTTCAAAATATTCAAAATACATTCATGCAATTTTAACTGATGCAGAATAAGCCTAATTGTATGCATGAATTTGCATTCATGAGTATCTCCATTTCTGCTGAATTAGTTTACTATAGTTTCAACAGTGATGTACTTGAAACTCGTTTTGTCTCCTTCATCCTCATGTTCTCCAACTTGCTCGTGACTGTTTGGAGTCAGACGTGCTTTACTTGGTCATTTCCTTGTATGTTTTTTCCATAATATTTTACACTTGAGTGTTCGGAGTCAGACTGCTTTACTTGGTCTTCTCGTTGTATGTTTTCTCCATAATATTTCACACTTCTTTTAAAAATTTTGCACTTTGTTATTTTTCTCGTAGTCAAACTCATCAACTATTCGATACAATACCTACATGGTTGCCTTGTGGTTCTTACACGTTGGTTTCAACACATTATTTTGAGCATTGGTATAGCACACAGTATTTTCTGGTTCTACGAAACCATCTTTACCATTTTGAAGGAGACCTTTGAGTCTTCACCAGTGGAACCAATAACTGCATAACATCAGTCATGAGAGGACGATATCTGCCTCGGTTACACACATTACAGCAATTGCAGCCACCTGGGCAACCTCTTTCATAGAGTATTGATCCTCTAACGAAGGATCCATAATCTTTACAACATTTTTTCTATCAGTGAAAAGAGGCAGAGCCTAAACACCAGCACATGCAAGTTTGTTACAAAAAGGTACTGCTGAACTGCAAGTGGCGAATAAATAGATTGATTAAATAACTATCACCAAGAACTTGAGCAGCTCCAAAACTACGACACCATAATTCTACACATATGATTTTGTGATTAAATGCCCTGTTAGTACATATCTACACAAACAAACATCGACAAACACAAAATTACCCTATTATCGATGCACTAAATCTAACACATCCCTTCAACACGGTTTAAAAGATAATAAACAGTCAAAACCGTCCCAAAAATTTAAAATGTCTAAATTTGAGAATTGCATGGCACAATATATAAAGCTCTAGCAAACAGAACCTAGGAAACAGAACACAGTTTAAAAGATCATAAACCGTCAAAACCGTCCCAAAATTTCAAACTGTTAAAACTGTGAGAATTGCATGGCACAATATATAATGCTCTACCTCCGAATCCATCATTTTGTTTTCATTGCATGTTTTGGTTCTATTTGGTAACAATGGATCAAGAAATGGGTGTCAAAGTGTACAATGCAACTACACCAGCAGAGGAAGGAGGAACAAACAAGAACCCGCAACAGAACAAGCGTCGTGCGATGATGGCAAAGGGTGTTCAGAAAACTCTATCCAAAACCTCTCTCCTCGGAAACTTCCTTCCGACGGGCACTCTCCTAACCTTCGAGATGGTGCTGCCTTCCATCTACAAGAACGGACAGTGCAGCCATGTGCAGACGCTCATGATCAACTTCCTCCTCTCTGTCTGCGCCCTCTCCTGCTTCTTCTTCCACTTCACCGACAGTTTCCACGGCCCTGACGGAACCCTATACTATGGCTTCGTCACCACGCGCGGCCTCTCCGTCTTCAAGCCTTCTCTCCCCGCCGTACCTGTGCCGAGCGACGACAAGTTCAAGATGGGCTTCACCGACTTCGTCCACGCCGTTATGTCCGTGATGATCTTCGTGGCCATTGCTGTTTCCGATCACAGGGTCACCAACTGTCTGTTCCCTGGGCACGAGAAGGACTTGGAGCAGGTTAGGGAGAGTTTTCCTCTCTTGGTGGGACTCCTTTGCAGTGGCTTGTTCCTCGTCTTTCCCATTTCCAGACATGGCATTGGTTGCATGTCTGCCTAGTTCCTTCTCTTCCTTTCTTTTAAAATATTGTCTGTTCTGTTTCATCAATAAATATTGGGATTCTAATGTACGATGTATGATTAAAAACGATCTCCTGACGCTGCAAATTATAAGGGTAATTGTCTAATGTTCATGGTTGTTGTTTCTTGAATTTTGTTTACCTTCCTCTTCTCGCGCTTTCAGTTTCAATGTCGCTGCCTTCTTGCTTCTTTGTTTCGTTTGAGTTCTCCTATTTTGGTTTCCGCTCTCTGATCGTCACCGTTTAGTAGGCTTTCGTTTTTTTATAGTTTGCCTTTTTCTTTCTCCTAGGATTTTACAATAGGGTTTGTACTTCATGGTTAGGATCAGCCCAAATTTTCATACTTAAACCTGGAGAAACCGTTCCTAAAAACTGATATTTGCTTTCGGTTGTAGTTAAGATTATAGTTTGTGAACAGAGTTCACTTTTTTTGCACATTGCGTAAAGATGTAATGTTTAAATGTCATTCTTTTATGCTAAAAAGTGCACTTACTTATATTTACGTGTCCTATTATATTATTAAATTTTGACAATTTTATTTTATAACATGAAATATTATTTTTTAAGTAATTTTGAAATATTAAAAATGAGAAAATAAAAAATGAAAAATTATTCAAAAGATGTCACTTAATCTTGTAAGAAAAAGTTGTCAAAATTTAATAGTTAAAAAATTATTTTCCTATTTATATATACAATTAAATATGTGCATGATACGTACTCAAATTCACCACTAATCGTATGCGGGCTCAATACTTGATGTACACACTCAAATTATTAAAATCTATAGAAGTGATAGATTATTAAATTCATCTCAAACATCAAATCATTATGAGAGTTTTATGTAAAGAAAAAGTAATGGAAGTATATGATCGTAAAAGTTAGAAAATTGAGTAACTAAGTTTGAGTGAAAAGGTTTCAGAGGGACAAAAATTGCACATCAATAAAGGGTCAAAAATATAATTAGGCCTGACTTTTACCCTGGAAAGCAATTGGTGGACCATGAATACTCCTACCGTATTTACTGATCAACAACTGGAACTCATATTTGAGCTTATTAAACTTTGCTGGATGATTGAAAAGTGTTGAACTGCTGCAGCTGGAACTGATGCTGGGTTATAGAAATTTCTTTGAAGTCTGAAGATTGTTGAAGCAGTTGCCATTTTGGTCGAAGACATGTATATAACTTTGTTTTATAGTTGAGATGGATGGAGTATATAGTTGGGGACTGAAAAATGTATGAGCTCAAAATGCACAGAGATCCAACAAAACAAATTAAATATATTTGCTAATAAATAATACAATTTTATTTATAATACAGAAACACATTCTTTGCTCCACTAGGCGAAACACAAAACTGAATTTCTCCAGTGTCACAGCAAAGAGTTGACAACACAAAAAAAATTGTCTACACTCCCAATTCAGGGTCTTCTCTGTTGATTTCATTCTGATTGATCCCTTGAAATTTGACATACTTATACCACTTAGCCATTGCTACATAGATTGCAAGATCAGCTGTGGTGAGTGCTGCTAAGAGGAAGTAAAACCTGTCCAAGTGTCCCTTGTTCAAGTTTCCTGGGATCCATCCTGGCATCTCATCTCTTGCTGAGATCTTCATCACAATTGCAACAAGCAAGCTACTAACATAGTTTCCCAATGATATTGAAGTCATACAAAGTGCACTGCCAAAGCTCTTCAATCCATCAGGTGTTTGTCCATTGAAAAACTCTAGCTGACCCACATACATGAAAACCTCTGATGCACCCACCAGCACATACTGTGGTACCTGCCAAAATATGGACAGTGAACTAGACCCTTCACACTCATTGCAATCTTCTATTGCATGCTTTAGCCTGAAGTGCTCCACCAACCCTGCTGAAACCATGGCCATGATTGCAAGGACTAGGCCAATTCCCATTCTTTGAAGCTCTGTGAGTCCTTTTGATTTCATTGTTCTTGCCACCAGAGGGTCCAGAACTCGCCTATATACGAAGATGAAAACTGCTACACTTAGAATGTCAAAGGTGGACATGCTTGCTGGAGGAATGTGGAAGCTTGAGATTCTAGTGTCCATGGCATCACCTTGCTCCACAAAAAGTGATGCCATTTGAGCAAAAACAACTGAGTACAGTATGGTGCATAACCAAATTGGGAGCAGTCTCAGTATGCATTTCACTTCTTCTACTTGTGTCACAGTGGATAGACTCCACGGACTGCATTTATTCTCCTCCATTTGTTTCAAGTTTTTTGATGTCATAAATGCTGCTTTATCCAAGAACCTGCAAAATCAATGTAAATTCCATCCCTGAGTTGCTGACACACATACAGATTGGACTATACCAGCACTGTGATTTTGTACTTTTGAACAGACTTTAACCAATAATAATAGAAAATATGTGAGAGAGAGGATGGAATATGTACCTAAATCCTTGGGTGTGAAGCATTTTTCTGCCTTCATTGTTTGGGATTTGTTGATCAGCCTGGTAGAGTTTATCATCTTGCAAGACCTTGACATTCCATTTTCTTGCAGCAGCCACAAAAACTTGGCAAAACCTAGGGAGAGGGTTTCCACTGGGTTTGAAGTATCTGTACCTTGGTGTGCCACAGAGAAACAGAGCCAAAGCCAAAGCAGCAGAGCCAGCTGATGCCCAGAATCCCAAAGTCCATAATCCATCATCCTCAAAGTAATTCAATATGGTGTTGGAGAAGAGTGAGCCAACGTTCAGAGCCAAATAAAAATAGCTAAAAAACACTATTTTTGAATGTTGCTCCCTGGGATCACCTTCATCGAATTGATCAGCCCCAAATGTAGCAATGTTAGGCTGGTATCCACCATTTCCAAGCGCTATTAGGTATATGGAAACATAGAATAAAACCGTTTGGTATGATGAGTGAGATCCACACGGTAACTCTTTATCTCCACAACCACTTGGCCTCAGTAGGAATATGTAAGATGACACCGATAGTGACACCAACCCCTGTTACGTACAACATGTCAACTCTCATAAACAATAACTCATACTCCAACTATAAACACAGTATTAGTCTTCAAATGCTTTTAAATTCATTATTATTATTTGTTTTCCAAATTTAGTCCATCTGGATCAACAACTAATTGATATTGAAAGTTTGTTTTTTGAGGGTCCCAATAACTCAATTTCTGTGATGATCAATTAGATGGTGATGGATAAGTACTTACAATGACAAATATGACCTGGAAGATGGCACAGGTGATGTACCTTCCCCAGTAAGAATCACTGAGGAAGGCTCCAAGAAGAGAGAAAATGTAAACTGTGCCAGTCCACTTGCTCACGTTGTTGGCTGCATCAGCATTGTCTTGACCCATCACTCTCGTCAAAAACAACACCAGATTCACT
>Ga0099822_1012657_pt1 | contig 10043 bp, 6 predicted proteins | sample CowpeawhiteBW_FD_76839 | JGI IMG/M metagenome (GOLD analysis project Ga0099822, IMG submission 76839) | Root nodule microbial communities of legume samples collected from California USA - Cow pea white BW | ecosystem: Host-associated > Plants > Roots > Nodule | place: USA: California | collected... | reverse complement strand
TATATATATATATATATTTATAAATAAATATATATATATATATATATATATATATATATATATATATATATATATAAATAAATAAAAGGTTAGCGTACACTTTAAGTTTAAAATATTTTGCTTTGGTGATTATGTGGTGGTTTAGTGTCAAAGAGGATCGTATCATACATACGAATTGAGTTTTATATATAAAAGCTAATGATATAATTTTACTTTTGTGATTATGTAGTTGTGTTTGTGTCAGAAGGAATTGTAGCATACAAGTTTATAGGTGAATTTGTTTTAGCTTTGATGTTAGAAATTAAGAAGGGGTTAGGTGTTGAGTTATTACGTTTGGAGTAGGGATTGAAGCTACGGTGATTGGCACAGGCTGCATGAATTTATTTAGGTGTAACGAAAAAGTTTTATTCAATAGTGTATGGATGTAAATGCCGAGGAGATGCAAATAAATAAAGTAGATTTATTTTTGGCATTACGATTTTGATGGGTTCTTTAAAATTATCATAAATTTGATATTGTTGTTATTTAAATCTGGATAGTTGTTATTGTTTCCAATTCATATGGTTGTTGCTGGTTAAAAAAAAAAAAACTAAATTATTGGTACTGTTTTGGAGGTATGTTGAATTGCGAAAATAAGCACTTGGTATTCTAGGTGTGTAGATATGATTGCTTAATGTGTTAAGATAAATTTTGTAGTACCTAAACTAGTAGAATTCATTTTACTGGTGTGGCGCCTAGCGGGAGATATGCTTCCGCCAGGCGATAAGTCACCAACAGAGGGCTATTAGTGCGTGGCACCTAGTGGCATGGGATTACCGCCATGCAGTTTGGAGCACAATTTTGCCTGGCGCTGCTTAGGCAGTGTCAGGTGATAGTGTAGGGGCAGGGGTCCATTGTAGATGGATTCGCATGGATGGGTTTGATGGCTTGGTCAGGGATATGCTTGATTAGTTACGAGCGGAGAGGTTCGTAACGGAGATTTGAGATGCATGATTGATGCGGGCGGGGAGGTCCATATTTGTTGTACTCTTGTGTGGGGATACGAGCGGGGAGGTTCGTCTGTTTCGTGCTCACACTTGAGGCTGCTATGAGCGAGGAGGTTCATAGTAGGTATTCACGCATGTTGGACTACGAGCGAGCATGTTCGTAGAGTTGGATTACGGGCAGGAAGGTCCGTAGAGCTAGACCATGAGCGGGTAGGTTCGTGGAAGCATGATAATCCCTAAGGACCAAGGTTGTGAATGGATCTTTCTCATATAGGTTATGGGATTGGGGTGTAATGTTATAAATAAGTCAATAAACTAAAAATTGGCTAAGATAGATTGGGTGAGGGTTAATTTTTATTATTTTATTGATTGTATTATTTTTCTTTCTCAACTCACCCTTTCTGTTTGTGTTTGACGATGATCGTGTGACTTGTCACGCGGGAGTATATGTGAATCCAGGTGAGAACGTCGATGCATAGTGACAGAGCGGGGTAGACGATGGGGGGTTTTTCTCTGCGTTTTATTTTCATGCATTTTGTAATAAATTTTATGATGTTTTTTTCTCTATTATGAACTTGTAATAAAGATAGAGTAGTGTGATTGAACTACAACGAGATAAGTTTTAAATTTTTCCGCGCTTGGAAACTTTATAGTGTTTTAATTCCAAGAGAAATTTTATGATATATGCTTTATCTAGTAATATCCATCTAGGGTGTTATGTGGTACTTGCGGCTATTTGTTACTCGTGGGTAGCGGGTATTTTAATACCCACTTATAAACGGATCGGGTGTGGGTATCATACTATCCATATTCGCATGTACCCGTTACCCGTAAAAAATTAAAATTAAAATTAAATTATGTTTTATTAAGTTAAATTTAATGAAAATTAAATTTTAATTTATATTTTTTTAGATTAAATTAAATTTTAAATATTTATAAAATATATATTGTTTTAATATCTATGGGTACCCGCAGGTATTTTTTAAACGGATACCTACGTGGGTAGCAGGTGGATTTTTTTGTCGCGAGTAGGTACTATCCGTGTCCGACCCGACCCGTTGTCATCCCTACATACTGTCATCACCAACAATGGTAGGCAATTTATCCACAAGAGCCTAGTCAACTTCCATGTCAATCTCGACATCAAACACATTAGAAGCTTAGTTTAACATCCCCAATCTGATGAGTAACCTGAGACCACCAACAAAGTCATACTGCTGGAGTTGAAGAAGAGGATTACTCGGCAAAGGGTAGGTGGCCAAAGGACCCATTTGAAGTGTTGTGGGCTTATAGGTGCACTCCTCAGTCTTCCACTAAGGAAACACCTTTTAGCTTGGTATATGGTAGTGATGCTATGATTCCATTAGATATCGAATAATCATTTCCACACCGATCACAATTTGACAAGGAGCACAATGAAAATTTTCTCATTACTAGCTTGGACTTGTTGGTCAAAAAATGAGAAAAAGCCTAAATCCGTGAAACAACTACCAAGCAAAGAGTGACGAGGATGTACAACTCCAAATTGCAACCAAGATCTTTAGAAAGGGTGACTTAGTGTGATGTATGGCCAACAACGCCAAGAAAAGTGACGACAAGTTCTCTACCAATTAGGAAGGACCTTTCCGAGTAGTCGAAGATGTCGACAAAGGAGCTTACTAGCTAAAGTATTTGTCAAGGTAATCGATACCCAATACTTGGAATGTAACCCATTTAAAATTATACTTCAACTAGGTGCTTGTAAATAACTTAATTTTATAATATGTAGTGTACTCCTTCCTTACTCGGTCTTTTTTTGCATAAATATGGTTTTGGTCAGGAAGGTTTTAACGAGACACTTGATCATTAAAATGAGGGGTTTCTCCTTTCTACATAAGTTATTTTGTATTTCCTTAACATGGAAAATTTTGCATCATCTTAACAAGTTCCTTGCCACCTATCTAGGCGCTCGTGGCTAAACCATCAAGATAGTTCCCTGCCCCTAAGATATCAATTTGGCCCCTAACCCATGGGCCAGCCCTGACCGTCTCTTCATAAAGCCCCCTTTTAGGGGAGCCCAAAATGAGGGGGCACAAAAAAAGCCCCAGCCCCTAAAGCCCCCTCTCTAGTGGGTTAGGGCTAGGGATAAGGTGGGTTAGGCCCCCCAAATAATACTACATTAAGCAAGAGTCAAAGATCAAGTCGAGCGACCCGGACGGGTCCGAAGACCCAGACAAGCCCGACGAGCCAAACAAGTCTGATCACCTGGACAAGTCTGAAGCCCAAGATGGGCCCGAAAACCCAAACGGGCCCTAAGGCCTGAAGACGCGAACCAACCTAACAAATTGGACGAGTATGAAGACCTAGACGTTCTTGATGACCCGGATGGGCCTAACAACCCAGATGGGCCTGACGACATGGACAAGCACGATGACTCAGACGACCTCGATGATCTGGATGGGTCCAACGACATGGATGCGCCCGAAAACCCGAATAGACCCAAACAACCCCGATGATCTGGACGGGCACGACGACCCAGACAAACCTAATGATCTGAAAGAGCTCAAAGCCCCAAACAAGCACGATGATCTAGACTAGTCGAATAATCCCAATGACCCTCACGAGACCGACTACCCGGACGGGCCCGACGATCCAGGCGAGTCTGACGACCTGAAGTAGCTCAACGATCCAAACGGGCCTGACGATATAGACGAGCCAGACGACCCGGACGAGCCAATGGTTCGGATGAGCCCAATGGTTTGGACGAGCCCTTTTAAGTCATTTGGCCCGTCAAGTTCGTTGGGCCCCTCCGGATCATCTTGCTCGTCCAACTCGTTGGGCCCGTTCTGGTCGTTGGACTCATCTTGGTCATTGGGCCCGTCTGGTTCATCGTGTCCGTCCGGGTTGTCAGGCCCGTCCAAGTCGTTTTCCTTGTTTGTGTCATTAGACCCGACCAGACAAACCCATCTAGGTCATTAGGCCTATCAAGTTTGTTGCGCTCGTCTAGATCTTCTGGCCCGTCCGACTCGTTGGGCCCGTTCTAGTCATCGAACTCATGTTGGTAATCGAGCCTGTCTGGTTTGTCGAGCCCGTTCGTGTTGTTGGGCCCATCCGGGTCGTCACACTTGTTCGGGTCGTTAGGCCCGTGTGATTTGTCGGGCCCGTCCGAGTGGTCGGTGCCATCCTGGTCGTCATGCTTGTCTAGTTCGTTTTGCCCGTCTAAATCGTCGAACCAGTCTGAATAGTCAGGCTGGTCCGGGTCGTTAGGCCTGTAACATCCCGACTGGATATAACAGATATAAATAATAAAATAAAGAATTTAAGAATAAACATCATTTATTAAAATGCCATTTCCCAAAAATATGGGAAATTTAAAACTTTAATTCTTTGTATAATAAACTCTAAAATCATAAATATAACTCCATTACAAAAATCAAAGTCTAGTAATACGAGTTTACAAAATTGGTCCAAATCATAAAACATTAAAACTCTGAGAAACTCTTTATCCCCGTCTAGCCCTGCTCTGACTTTATATCTCACCAGATCCACCTGCAACATCATCTGCTCATGTGCACCGCGTACATGATCATCGCCAAACACAAGTAGATAAGGTGAGCTAATAATAAAATAAGCATATATACAATATATATAAATATTATAATCACACCAAAGGAATTCATATTCTTTGATTTCACACACATGGCCACCACTATGTCACCGTGTTCTACATCTTCCGATGAGTACTTCAAGACGTCTTGCTGCCACACCTACCAGCCACAACTAGGGATGTCAACGGGGCGGGTAGTGTACGGGTAGTAGCTCCCCCATACCCTACCCACTGGATAAATATTCGCCCCGTACCCGTACCCATATCCATCAGATATTCGTTATGCGAGTACCCGTCTATTTTTTTCATATCCGCGGGTATCCACGGGTACCCGCGGGTATTTACAAAATTATTTAAAAAATAAATATTTATTCATAAATTCAAATAAAATAAAATAAAATACATCATTGTCATAAATTTTAAATAAAGTTCAAACAAACTCAAGTCCATACAAGTCCAAATAATTATAAAACTAAATATAAAATGACGTTCAACACAATGGAATCCTTTAATTAGTGTTTTGATCAACAAGTCCACTTTTTCCTATTGATTCATGAAAAATAATCAAATAATAAACCCCAACTGCCACGTGCCAAGTATTCTTATTTTGATTCCATCATTTGACAATAAGCATACCATAAACGTCATTATCTATATAGGGTTTGATGTATATGCCTAATTTCAAAGAAGAGAAAGAGAAGAATGTCAATGGGTGTACTTGGAAGAAGACAACGTATCAATACTTAAAGCTGGAAGAATGAAGACAGAAGAAGATAAGATGTGAAACTTAGAAAATATTAGATCAGAATGTTTTTTACTAATATATACATATATATATATATATATATATATAATATAATATAAGCGTATTTTTGTGAATTAAAGTTTAGCGGGTACGGGTATCCACGGGTACGGATACTATGATACCCGTACCTGTCCCGTTAACATGCGGGTATCAAAAATACCCGTACCCGCGGGTAGCGAGTATCCATTTTTAATATCTAGTACGAATATTTTTGACATCCCTAGAAAGGATATATCTAAAATGGTCTTTATTCCAATAGAAAGGAAACTTCAGCCTGTTATATCGTCCAATCGAGTTCACAACCACGTTGAAAAACCATTCTTAAAATTTTTGAACGACTGCGAGTACATGCTAAGTAAACGTGTATCTGGCTTACTAACTAAGGACAACAACGTGATGGTTGTCCCAGGTTGAGTGCCCAACACACCAACCAAAAAGCCTGTAGAAAACCCCAACTATTTGGATGAAGTTGTGTGGCACGACATTTAAAATATAAAGAACACCATAGTTAACTTGTTAAAAAGTAACCAGACATGAAGTTGAATAAAAAAAGCTATGTACATATAGATGTAGTCCTTCCCATACCCCTCTCGGACATGAGAGACATTATCTATGGCGCTTACCCTTTTAAAGGACACTATGTTCTCTACCTCTTTACTCTCGAACATATATATACTATTCAAGCATGAGTTCATTATTTGTGACCATCTAAATTTGGAAAAATCCCTCCTCACTAAGGGATCTATCCATTCATAGTCTTCCCTCCGAGGTGACCTGAAGGATCATTTCTTCTTTTTCTAATCACCTCTTGAATCATACATGGGGCCTTCAATGATGATACACTAGAGGATGAGGAGGCCTGACTACTATCACTACCCGTCTCTTCCGCAAAACCCATAGTTGATCCACTATGTGACATACCTGTTATTAGTAGGCTCTAGAGTACTAAACTTATCTAGAAGATATCAGTAGTAGAGCAAACTATATAGATCTTGATGCTCAACTAAGGAAAATGACCTCCCTATTTATGGCAAAGCTTTGCACCCTTTCGTCTTCCCACCCCTTCATCTCAACTCTTTGATCTCCTCATATCTAAGGCCTAGGAATCATGTCTCATCACCTTATTAATGTTGTTTTGATTCCTATGCAGCCTGAAAACCCTTCATCTCCAACATCAATTCAGGCCTAACACTTCATCATTACAATCTCTTTGGTGCTACCCTTCTCGAGGCTAGGGGGTTAATATACCCATAGGGTCAAGTAACCAAAGAAATACAAATTTTATTTACACAACTACGCGACACTAAAGACTATACCATAGTGGTAGTTTGCAAACTCGAGTATAGACATATCGAGCCTAGGGTGCTAGTGTACCATATATGTCCGAGGACATCTCGACTACCTATGCCTAGATGTACTTGGACCTTATGTATGATATGAACTTGCAATGTAATAACTTGGCCAACTACATGTCAATCAATCATGACATATTATTCACATGTCCAAATACATCTTGACCATCCATGCCTAAGTATACTCGTCTTGAATGGTCTGATCCACCAACATAACAGTGTCAGTCTGACCAAATACGTGTCAGCCAACCAAGACTGACACATGAAAAGTATTGACTAAGTTTACTAATTTAAGATCGCGATTAAAGAATGATTAAGCATATTTATTACCTAAAGACTAATCCATGTAATTAGCCACATGAATCTGGCTCATCCAAGTAAAAAACTCATAAATAATAGTATAAATAACACAATTTACAATGTAACTATTCATATTCATTAATTACCACATTTATTGCTCACTAACGCACTTGACTAACTTGAACGTCAGAGTATCTTTTACGGACACTATCCTTATTCAAGTAAGAGAGGATGAGTATCTTAAAAGAAATACAAGTACACCTAAAGTTGGAAGCTTGAACGTTTGGAGTGCTTGCTGAAGTCTTTGGAGAGTATATCCAATTTCCTAAGAACATGTCAAATTAGATCAAAAGCATATTCATAATTTACATAAAACACTAATAACTAAATTTTGCGCATCCAAAACTTGATTCAAGACCAACAGTATATTTGCATACGAAACATCCCATTAACATATTATTGTTCTTTTCTCTAATATCATGTCACAAATTTTTATTTCAAAAGAATCAATTTTTCTAATAATAACTTATTTCAGTTTTTCAACTGCTTGCTTCAGTTTTTTAAATAACAAATAAATAAAAAAAATTAAAATCCAATTAATACAAAAATGTTTAAAACTAATTTATTATAAATCCTAATTCTTATTTAAAAAATAAATTTTACAGCAAACAAACCTAAATACAACGTCCATTTATATAAGTCCCAATACAATAATCACTAAAATTATTTTGTTTTAATCTTAAATACATACCATACATTATATCGTTTTGTTTCAAAATGTCCATGAATCATTGTTCAAAACTGAAATGATATAGATTGGACAAAAAGGTGTATGATTTAATATAACTATAAGTCATTTTTAGGTTTAAATCATTAGGATGAGGCACTTTTCTATGGTCCAAGATAGTGTTGAGGACTTATAGGTATGTAAGAGAGAGAGAGAGAGAGGAATCAGATCCTAGTAGGAAAGATAAGGATTTGTTGGTAAGATTTGGATGACAAGATGAGACTGCAGCTAAAGATTCCACCCCACGTGACACACACTTTTTTGGTTTTTAGTTTCCATGAGACCAAAATTGTCCAATAATATAATTCAAATAACTAGATAAACACGTGTTAACTGATAGTAGTTTGTTGTTGGAGGAATTTATCCTTCTTTGTAAATCTATTACACTAATCTTATAACGGTATAAATAAAAATTATTTATCTTATATATCCACTATTAAAAAAATTTATATTTTTTTATCAATTTTGTTTTAAATTTTTTTTATAAGAAATACTTATAAATTTTGTTATGAAAAAAATTTACAGAAAATTGTTGTCATTTTTTTTTAAAATATTTTGTATAAAACACTTTCGTAATAAATTTTATAAAAAATACTTCTAAATTTTATAATTTTGTAGGAAATAATTACCCACGAAGAAATTACCTGCCAATTAAAATTTTTAGAAAAAATAGCAGAAAAAAGTCATTTTTTATAAATTATTTTAACAAATTTGCAAGAAAATTCCCATATAATATGAGAATTTTTAGTAGTGTCAATTTCATCGATTGATTTCTAACTAAACTTTAAGATCATACAAAAGTTATTTCGTCAATATTCTTATTGTTATAAAGTTCGATGTTGTACATCTAATAATAAAAGTGTTAGAAATTTCATAAAGAGTGTTAGAAAATTCACAAAGAGTGTTGTCTTTTTCTCTTATTACTATTTTTTATTTAAAAATATTTAAATATTAGATTTTAATTAAAAAATAAAGTTTGGAAACTAATGTCAGTTTGTTGATAATTTGAATTGAGTTATACTGAAATCAAATTATAAGATTCTAGGTTTAGAAAAAAAATATAATAAATATGATTAAAAAAATGGAGAGAGCAAACTTCTTTGACTAAAAAATGAAGAAAAAATATAAATAATTTTATTACTTTTTCTATTGAAACGAATTATTTATGTCAAACCTAATGATCAGTACCATTTGGAACATGGACACAATATGATTGATATTCATCTATAATGTAGTTTGTTATAGGTTTAATATTGTTGGGTATTGGACTCCCTTCCTACGTGGAGAAGAGGTCCATAATTTGAGAAGTTCATGTCTCACTTAACTTAATGGAGAGGAGACTGAAAAAAAAAAGATAGAACAATAGAGTCAGAATTCACTGAAAACCATAGCACATTGAGAGAGCGATAGAGGGAAAAATTTGTTCACGTTTTTCACTAAGCTGCCACCGTAACATTGGTTCTGCAGATTTGTTTACTATTGGATCGTGCTGAAAAGTTTACAGCAAGTTTGGAATGCATTGTTATTTATTCTAACTAGTCAAATCCTCAATACGAGGTCTAAGTTAGGAGAAATTAATTTCACACCGTAGTTGTGATTTATATGTTTTTTTTTTCTCTTTGTTATTCTCTATTTGAAAGCTTTGTTGTTTTGCTATTTGGTTGGGTGTTAACACTATTTTGTGCAATTGATTAAGACTCATTTGTACTCTTGTTGATCATATTGGAGCTATTTTTTTTTGTCTGGACGACTCATGATTTTTACCCTTGATTTGAGGGGTTTTCCACGTTAAAATTTTTGCTGTCTTTATTTGTGATTGTGATTATTTATTATTGTTGTTCTTTGATAATTGCTCCTCATAGATTCTTACAAGTTTACCAAAATTATATCCGTTGTATTATTCGGTATATTGTTTGTGTTATTGTTTTTTCATCAAATAATATATTTTTCTTATAGTAGTAATTTAATATTTTTTTATTTAACATGGTTCTTATATTTTTTAAATGTCCCAATCTATCTTCTGATAGAAGAATATTAATATTGTTTACATCATAATGAGTTAATATTTATTAATACAACCACTTATTCTTTTTATATTTTTATTGTTTAATCTCAAATACAAATTTTTACATCGAGTCTTTTTAAAAATATAATCTTTTTATATTTTTATTTTATTTTATTTTATTTTTTATTTTTATATTTTTATTTATATATCAAAAAAAATTTT
>Ga0099822_1012653_pt1 | contig 10046 bp, 4 predicted proteins | sample CowpeawhiteBW_FD_76839 | JGI IMG/M metagenome (GOLD analysis project Ga0099822, IMG submission 76839) | Root nodule microbial communities of legume samples collected from California USA - Cow pea white BW | ecosystem: Host-associated > Plants > Roots > Nodule | place: USA: California | collected... | reverse complement strand
ATATATATATATATATATATATATATATATATTACCTTCCAAAATGAATAAATAAAAAGGAATGGGTGTAATAATATATTTAAATTTTTCATGCCATAAGTTCACTTTTAATGAATTGTAATGTATTGAGGTGATACATTTTTTTAACTAAAGATTAAACTCAAAAAAAGTCAAGGAGGAGAAAAAGCTAAGAGGAAAACCTACAAGTAGGGATAAGGGATGAAGAAATGAATTAGTGATGGGATACAAGGGATGAAGATTCTTGGCACTATTTTCGCGATAATTCTGAAACTTTAAACTTTTCTATCTCCATTATCAAGGTTCTTGACTTTCCACATCTCTATACAGACTGTGAATTTTCCATTCAACTAACTTTTACTCTTCTTTTTGTTATTTTTCTCTGAAGGAGCTGATAACAAAAATTCTATGAAGGAAGACTGTGGCATATTCGTATATAAGTGCCCTTTTTTCAAGTGAAAACATTGAGACGTTGACTTTGTGACATTAAGGTATACTATATTTTCTTTATACAACATTTGATTAGTGTTTGGAAATGAGTTAACGTATTAGTTGTTGTATTCTATATACTCCCTTGTGCTAAAAGAACCCATGAGTAAAGAGAACCTATGAGCAAAAAGAAACTTTGAACAAAGAGAAAATGTTGAGTACAGAACACACATAAGAAAAAGTCAAATTAAATAATAAAGAAAGATCAAATGAAATTGGTAGAGTGACCCAGCGTGAGCAAAGAAGAGAGAAGCAAAACCTCGTGATAGAGATGAACCATAAAGATGTTGTAAAGGTATGATGAATTTTTTTGAGTTTGAATGTGGTGCTAGATTAAAGAAGTATTTTTTTTGAAACTTCACAAATCCTTTACACTATCACAATGTGTTTCTAAAATGAAATGAACCATAACTTTGGTCTTAGGAGTGAAACTTTTTTTTACGAAACTTTGTAAATCCGTGCTTACAAGGTGTTTGTAAAATTGTATGAACTAAAACATTATGCATTGGTCTAATTCTTCTTTGCTTTATTTAATAGGCACCATTTATGTTAATTCATTTTGATTTAGTAATTCAAAGTGACACACACACACATATATATTAGTAGCATTAATGCAAGAAAGTCTAAAAAAATTTACTCAACCGTGTAAGCTAGATTTCCAATATTCAGAAGAACATAATTTTGTCCAAAAAGGAAAGAAAGAAAGCTGGGCCAAATTGAAAGTAAACCTCACAACTAAGACACAGACTATAAGGAGATGAAAGAGAATCTATGGAGAGATAAGCAGACATAGTGCTTCATTCATTGTCAGAAAGCAAAAATCTTAAAACAATGGTTACATCTCTTATAAGAGCATTGTATTTACATCGCTCAATCTTCTCTCCATATACGACCACTGATTCTCAACTTCAACTCCTGTCTTTCTCCACCAGAAAAATAAAGAGCCAGGTTCCTCTGAATTATAAGTCCATCTTGACTATCTCGAACTTTTCTATGACTGTCACGAATGCTCCTTGGAATCCCTTGCCAAATAAGTTTGCGCCCATTTGCACCAACTTCTAAGCTGTAGCTGAATTTCTTTGCTTCATAGTCATCACCCATAAATCGCAAAAAAGCCATATACACTGGAGCTGAGCCAAGCTGAAATGCCTCAAAGTGCAAGCAGAAATGCCTTCCGAAACTATTAAAAACCTGCAAAAGAAAGAAAAAAGAAAAACTTCTCACATGTCAAGTGGGGTTCTTTATATTAGGCATGTGCTAGAAATTAACATCATGACAACATGCATTCAGAAAACCAAAGGTGGATCCGTATATCAACTTTAGACTTAAAGAAATGTTAAAAAGCAGATCAAAGAGGAAAACAATTCCATATTTCAAATTATTCATGAAAAGTCAAAAGACTGTGTCTACGTGTATGTCATGTGACCCAAGATGATTATAAACATTACTTGCACAGAATTAAAAATATTCAAGTAGAGTTTTTTTAAACAAACGTGCATGGCCATGTGCACACATGAAATTAAATACATTAGGGGATATGACAAAACTAACATGATGTAAGAAATGCCAGTCCATGAAAAATAGTACATCAAATCATCCAACATTCCAGCTACTACAATTCATTACATAACTTACAGTTAGCATCCATGTGGCATTCTCAACTTCATGAGGATTTGCTTTGACATATCGGTGATTGAAGGTGCATCCATCATGCATGTCAACCTTGTGATCATCCTTGAGATGGGCAACAAGAGTTGGAATGTCACCCATCACTGAGCACTCAGATCCAGCATAAGGGCAATTGTATGGACGAAATCCACAATTTTGCTCGTGCTTGAGCTTAGTATAGTAAGGGAATATATCATGACAACCTAGATTCTGATATCTGCAAGGAAGTTCCAATGATTCTGCCACTTTCTCCAAAGCCAAACACCTTATATTTCCAAGCTCATGATGGCAAGATGGACAGATGTTGTGGACTTCAACTTTACAGTGGCAACATAATGTATGGCCATTTGGACACTGAAACAAACATGTTCAAAATATTAGAGATTAAAAGAAAAATCCAAGACAGGACATATTCATAGTAAACATGAGAAGTGAGAATAATGACTAAAAAGTTTCAGACTTTCAGCATGTTTTATTGACCCTCATCCAACCGTCTTCTCTGTAGAATAGGCAGAACAGTACATGAGGATTAGATGGATATAGCCTTCAGTGAAAAGGTCCAACAACAACAACAATAAGGGTGTGTTGGAAATATGTTGAAAACATGAACAAAAAATCCCAATTCCCAGAGCACTTTACACAGAAGGAAGAGGAGGTGGATTGGCATTCAGTTCAACTGAAGGAATTCCAAAAACGCACTAAACTAGCAACACCTGAGTCATGTTTTCAAAACTATCTTCTTAGCATAAGCAATTCAACCATATATATCCATAGACATAGGCAGAATCAGCACTCTCATTCCCAACCTTTCTTTTGCAGGATGGGAAGGGAATCTGAACTAAATTAAAAAAAGAAAGTGGTTATAAACTTAATATTTGTATAGCTACTTCTGTACACTCCAAAATATTCACTGATGTCAATGAGAGAGTTAAAGACAACAGATGGGGAGCAGATTTGGATAGAAAATTATCGTGAAACTCACATTACTAAAGAAAAATTGAACAGACAGCTATGATCATTTAAATCTGTTCATCCTGATCACTGCATCAAGATCAATGACTAAACTTATCCCACTTTGTCAACGAAAAACAAGGTTGCGGAAGTGATATTATCTTCACATACAATACAGCCATCTTATAAGGACTATGGCGATAAAAATCACAATGCCACGATTTGTGTGTCTATATCTATTTCATTAATGCACCATGAATTACACACAGAAGTTTTCCACGCACACCAACATAGACCCCAAAAGTAAGAAATTGCAAGCACTGTACCTGGTGAATTGGAGGATACATTAAGTTCTTGCAAACAGAGCATCCAAGTAATTCGTACACCCCATTATTTGAACTAACTCCGTTCTTTCCATTCAACCCAACACTAGATTTTGTAGATGTATTGTTACTCTTGGCCTCAGATTTAGCCTTGCCTGTTTCATAGTCTGAAGACATCAGATGAGATTCAAGAACTTCTTTGAAAACACTGCTCCCAGGAGCCATTGCTAACCCAGATCTACAGTATTTCTTTCCAGATGACGAGAAACCAAAGCTCTTACTTTTATGAAATGCTACATCTGTTATACATTCAAATGATCATTGCATAAGAACTTACATAGTAGATTCCACAATAGTCAAATTTGATATTTTGTGATCCAAAGTAGTAGGGAGGGGGAAAAAGAAACATACAAGACTAATTAAAATGTCATTTTTCAGACAGAAGTATGAAAGTTTCAGGTAAGCTATACACACATGCAACAGTAACTAGATTAACTGCTAATTTAAGTGCTTGAGTACTTCTGGAAAACATCATGCAAATAATAAAGATATGTCTGAAATGTTACATAGTTAACCAAAATGCAAACTCAGTAAACCGGGCCTTCACTGTCAATAGATGATAACATGGATAAATTACTTACTAAATGACAATTTTTACAACAAGAAATAACCACAAAGCCTTTCAGATATGACAAAAATTATTCGTAGTCATTAAAGAACTGCAGCAGAATAGTAACTTTCTTTTCCAAATATCAAGCAAAAATCTATCAGTCAATATGCTATGTCATTACAAGATTATAGGAAGACAAGTATAACATACATTTGTTACCAAACAATATATCACTCCAACTGCTAAACTAATGTGAAATTGTTAAATCAATGTTCAAATTTCCGAAATGCTTGAAGTTGAGAAGGGTGAATAGAACAAATAACAGACAAACCAAAACTCATATATGTAAAAAATAACTTCTTCGTGTCCCGCCAGGCCACGGGAGGCTCATTGGGAAAATCCAAACCCAAATAATTTTTCAAGCACGTTCCTATTCACTAAAATTGACCCGTCCTAGTTCTTTGTTTTCTAATGCAATGACATTAGAACAAACAAACTGTGTTGCTTAATGACATCTAGCAGTTCCTGTGCCTTAACTTTTACACAAAAACTGAACCATTTGATCACTATTCTCCATCCCTTACCTCTTCCCTTAGTTAAATTATCCATTAAACAGATAAAAGCTAGCCAGAAGAAATGACAGACGCAACAGAAGAACCCAGAACTTCATTAACCAGCATAAGTAGCATGGCTGGCTTCGCCAAAGTACTTTCTTTTCCTACTCAATACAACCAATCAAAAATCAAAAACAAAAAATCCCAAACAACATCGGTTAAACAATTTAATATATGCAAGAACCAATCTCATACATGGAATCACAGAGCAACAAAAATCAAGCACATGACAGCCAAATGCATACAAATCTGAACACATACATTCAAAAACAACCACAAGATGAGAAAATCTAAAAAACTCACTAACAAACACATGAAAAAACAAATACCCAGTTGAGAATTCCGAGCCTCGACTGCGTGCGTGTGTGGGAAACAAAGCAATTGGGGCGAATAAGAGAAAAAATAAATAAAATTTTTTGAAAGCAGAATGCAAATGAAAGTAGCGATCGGAACGAGCTCCGGGAGTTACGGAGATTACCCCCTGCTATGGAGATTGAACAAAAAAGCGTGTCTTGTTGGTATGCAAATGAATGGCGAAAAATACTAACGTTTGTTCTTGTCCTTCTTCTGCTTCGAAATCGCAGAACTTCCTTGTATTGTGTTCTGTTTCTTCCTCCCCTGAATTATTATTATTATTAATTTTTGTATTATTATTAATTTGTTTTTTTATTTGGGTTTGAATTTTGAGAATAAAAAAATATTTTGGGGTCTTCGTCTCTGTTGTCTGGTCTCGCTCCTAACGATACGTTGCCAAGACAACAAGGTGGTCCAGTGACCCTTCCCGCACGCGACGTTTAAAAGCAAAACCTTTTTTTTTTTTTCTTCTTTTCTTGTCGAAATTTTATCTACCATTTTCTCTCCAACATGCCATTTTCCTCTAACTGAAAAGGTAAGAAAAAAAAAAACCTTTAATATTCTATTTTAATCTCACCTTCTCCTATTCTTTTATTTTGTTTTCTGTGTCATTCTCAACGTCTCTTTGAATTTGTTTGCATCAACATTCACATTTTAAATAAATAATAATTGTAATTGTATAAAAGAAAATAATATAAACAGATAGAAAAAAGTACACAATATATATCTTTGTAATAGTTTTACATTTTTTTCTCTTTTTCTTTGTTTTCTTCTTACAATTCCTTAACATCATACAAACACACTAACATTTGAAAAAAAAAACACAAGCACACGTGTAGCATGTGAATGAGAATGCTGTTTTTTCTTACTTTTTTGTACAGCAGTTATACAAAGTCATCTTCGCAATGAACAATAATTAGGATCAATAAGTGAGTTAGGTTGCTTGATTCCACTGAGAACAAGAATGAGAAAAAAAATAAAGAAAGAAATAAACATGTGAATTACTCAAATAAACTTCACTCTCATGAGGATAATGTTTCATTGCAAATTCTTGGTTAATTCTTATAAATTTAGATCAATTTTTTTCCTATTTAAAAGATAAGAGCTCACACGTACTTTTAAAAATAATTAAATTATCATAACAAATTAAAATTAAATTGAATTATGTTGTATGATATAAATTATGATTCATAAGTTAAAATTAGAGATAAGATGACGGACAAATTACCACAACTTAGTATATAAGATTACTATTTTGACTTCATCGATGTACTCTAATCTATTTTGTCTGGTAACTAACACTTGGTGGATTGTTATTTTTTAAATAAAAAAGTAAAAAGATTAATTTTTTCGTATATTATTTAATATATATATATATATTATATTTAAAATATTAATATTTATATATTAAAATTTAATTATAAATAATAAAATAATTTAAAATACATTAATTAATTAAATGCGTAAGATTAGGTGTATAAAATATGTCCTTGACCAATATTTTCAATAATTTTTAATAAATAAAAAATATATATTGAACTTATTTGTCTCTAATTAGAATATATAAAAAAAATGTTCTTATCAAACATTTTCTACTTACCTGAACTTAATGGAAAAACTGTTTAACTATTTTGGATGTATTTCATGTAAATAAGCTACAATAAATATCACTAAAATTAAGAAATATTTCACAACAAAAAAATATCTCGTTTAATATTAACTTGTAGAGTGATATATAATATGATCAATAAATTTAATATAATTATCTTAATGGAAGAGACTACAGTAATTTATATTTTAAAATTTTTAATAACAATGAAAAAAAATATTATTAAACCTAATGTTAATGTATAATCCAACAAACTTAGAAAAAATTGCACACATTGAACACTAGTGAAAATTTAAAATGAAAGATTGGTTCCTATTGTGAGTTTGGAAGTTAATGACAAATTAATGTAGATGGACCCTACCTTAACCACTCTTTGTCAGTAAATGATTTCACAATGCAGCCAAGAAAGAAAACAAAATAATATTTGGTAAATGTTAATCAAGTTGTTAAAAACAATCTTACTAATTAAGTCTACATTTGGGTTAAAATTAAAATTGAAAAATATTTTTATAATTTTTGTCATAAAACTACTTTAACAAAGTGTACCAAGTCAAATTCAATTAATAAGAGAGCATATGAGGTTGACTAAAGTATTTAGACTATCAAATAAATAAATAAATATGAAAGTTTATACAATTTTTTTTTTAATTTGGATTCTCGCTGATTTTTTTTGTTATTTCTTTATTGTACTCTCATAATACACTAATTACCACTAATTTTGATATTTTAAAATATATTAAAAAATATTTGAAATATTAACACGGTGTATTTTTAATATTCAGCAGAAGACAACAAAAAAAATCAATAAAAAATCTTGACTCGCTTTTTTTATAAATATATTTTTTAAAATGTTAATCACATAGTAATAAGTTAGTGAAATGTTAATAAAAATTATATTCACAAAAAGGATAAGTTATTCATCTTTTTTTAATACTCAATCTTATTTTAAGTGTATCTTAATAAATCTTTAAAGTATATATTGATCATTATTTTGATATGCACAAAAAAAATGTGATAAGAATTTTGTATGAATCTTTAACTAGAAGTAAAAAGAAAATTATATGAATAGAGATCAGCTTTATGTATGAGTTAAGATTTCATAAGGTTGATAGAAGATAAAAGTTAGTATGTACAGTAGTATTTGTCAAATCTATATATAAAGGAAGAAAAAAAAAATCAAATCTAAATACAATTAACATAAGAGAAAGACTGATAAAATTATTTTATTGTAAATGCAACTATTTATAATTTCTGAAACAATAATATTGATAAAAAAATATTAGAGAAAAAGTAATATTTAAATATTTCATCTAAAAATAAATTATTTTTATAATGAGGACTACGAAAATAATAAATTATTTAAAAAAATTAAAGAGTTGTACTATGTTCACATAAAAAAAACAAATTGTAACAGAGATGAAAAGAACACTTTTCATTTTCAAATATATGCATGAAACTCAAAAAATAAAAATTACTAATATAATATATGCGTGACATCCTATCTAATAAATAAATTATAGTAAATAAAATATCACGTAATTATAATATAAAGTAAAACATGTGATATAAAGTATATAAAAATTAATCTTTTACAATCATCCAAAATATAATAAAACGGAAGTACTATAAACACAAAATAATGTCATAATCATGTCTTAAAATATAAAATAGTTTGGCAAAAGGAATGTTTCACTGAGCAAAGAATTACAAATAACATAGTTTATTAGAAGATGTTTAAAAGATCAATAACAAATCTGCATAAACTAAACAATCGCATCCCCACCATCTGCATGATTATCAAGAGTTTTCGCATCTGCTCACACCAATATTGGTAATCATTGCAAAAAGAAAAACCAAACAAGAGAATAGACACATAGAAAAAGGGTAAGCTAGAGAAAAATATTTTTTAACACTGTGAATAAATAAACAAACTATTAAATTCAAGCAACATATAATAGCAAACAATTCAAAGACATTTTAACTCAATCATCCAGATACATGTAATGAGATCGGTCATTGATTGCTTGCACTCATGACCTCTACTACACACAAGGTTAGTTCGTGATCATCCAAGGCTATTATCTTGCCAAATATTAGGACCTCCTACTACTCTCACCTTATGAACTAGTCTACTCTATGTGAGTCTGACTGATTTATTAGAGTGTTAAGATGTAGCCTTACTTGAATCCTTATTTCATTACATACACTACAATAACACCACCATAAAGTCTCCTCAATAAACTCATGGAATTACGCCAAGCACATACCATATACATATTCTAACACATCCATTATCATTTCATACTAAGCATAATGAATCTCATTCTCATTACAACACATAAAACATACATGGCATCATACTTCATGCTTTAAGGGGTAAATTACTCAATCATGGAAGCAAACAAGTAATTAAACAATTATGTTGTCAATCTCACTCAAGCTAAAGAGCTTTCGCTCAAGCGACAAGAGTCTCTTGCTCAAGCTCAAAATCCTCGCCTGGATGACATTGCAAACAAAGAGCACTGAAACATCTACGAGTTTTCGCTTAAGCTAACCCATTTCGCTTAGGCGAGATTACTCTTGCTCAGGCGAGAGATCCTCGCTCAGGCGACAACTCGAGACAGAGAGCAATGACGAATTTCTATTATTCTCCCTTATACGAGAGTTTCTCATTTGGGCGAAAAACGCCTCACTTAGGCAAGAACAACAGATCCTCACATGCGCTCACCCATGCAAAGCCAAAACCAAAGCAAATACAATATACAATTCAATGCAGACATCAATACAGTAACAGAAAACACATACAAGGTTTAAAACAAACAAATCATTTTGAAAACTTATAAACCCTAACTTCTCTTACCTCGAAACTAGGAGCGGACTTGCGAGGAGAGGGAAAGCCTAGCTGAAGAGTACCACAGTACAACTGCAGCTTAAGAAGCTGATAAACAAGAACAAAGGGGAAAACAATAAGGTCTATGACCACAAATCCGAATCAGGCTACGAAACTAAAAAGAAAGGAAACAAAATGGTAGTCTTTAGTTCGACTTACATGGAGGAAAAAATGTCCCTTTAGCTCGAAGAAAGATTTTGCAAGGTCCCTAGCTCAGTTGCTGTTTCAGAGAAAGAAGAGAGAGTTGGAACTGTTTTGGATGCATGAGAAAAAGAGTAAAAAGCTAAGTAGAAAAGTTGAAAGGTTTTCTGGAGTGAAAACAAATGGGCTAGACTAAAACCTTTTACCAAAACTGACTCAAAACTTAAAAACGCAGAAAGTGAACTTTAATATATATATATATATATATATATATATATATATATATATATATATATATATATATTTTCAAAAAAAAAATATATATATTTTTTTTTTATTTATTAAATTTTTTTTTTTTTTTTTTTTTTTTTTTTTTTTT
>Ga0099822_1012649_pt1 | contig 10049 bp, 6 predicted proteins | sample CowpeawhiteBW_FD_76839 | JGI IMG/M metagenome (GOLD analysis project Ga0099822, IMG submission 76839) | Root nodule microbial communities of legume samples collected from California USA - Cow pea white BW | ecosystem: Host-associated > Plants > Roots > Nodule | place: USA: California | collected... | reverse complement strand
TTTCATGGATTATATGAACTGTATTTTTCATGAATTTTTGGATAAATTTGTGGTTGTTTTCATTGATGACATTTTAATTTATTCCAAAAATCATGAAGAACATGAGAGACATTTGAGGATTGTGTTACAAATTCTCAAAGAGAGGCAATTGTATTGAAAATGGTCAAAGTGTGAATTCTGGTTGAAAGAAGTTCAATTTTTGGGACATGTGATATCACAAAGTGGCATTGTAGTTGACCCCTCAAAGGTTCAAGCAGTATTGCTTTGGGAACAACCAAAGAATATCACAGAAATACGTAGTTTCTTAGGATTGGCAGGCTACTATAGAAAATTCATCGAAGGATTTTATAAATTAGCATTGCCTTTGACTAAATTAACATGTAAGGGATAACCTTTCTAATAGAATGAAACATGTGAGTTTAGTTTTCAAGAGTTGAAGAAACAATTAACATCTGCATCTGTTTTAATCCTTCTTGACCTTGCAAAAATTTTGAGGTATATTGTGATGCATGTGGACAAGGATTAGGATCTGTGTTGATGCAAGAAAGAAAAGTTGCAACTTATGCTTTAAGACAACTCGAGCAACATGAGCTTAATTATCCTACACATGATTTGGAATTAGTTGTAGTGGTGTTTGCATTGAAAATATGTAGACATTACTTGTATGGAGCAAGGTTTGAAGTTTTCAGTGACCACAAAAGTTTGAAATACCTTTTTGATCAAAAAGAGTTAAACATGAGACAACGTAGATGGATGAAATTTCTTAAGAATTACGACTTTAAGCTGCAATATCACCCTAGAAAAACAAATGTTATTATCGATGTTTTTAGCCGAAAGTCTATACATGCATCTACGATAATGGTGAAGGAATTGGATATGATAGAATCATTCAAAGTCTTGAACTTAGTTGTAAAGCTTAGACCCAATAGCATATGCTTAGGAACATTAAAAATTTCAAGTGGATTCTTAGAAGAAATAAAAGGAACTTTGGAAAGAGATCAATTCTTGTAAGGGAATTTGTTAGCGAAAATAGAAGGAAAGGAATCTGAATGTCACAAGGATTCAAATGCAATCATCAAGTTTAGAGATAGAATTTGCATACATGCAATAGAAGAGTTGAGAAAACCGATAATGGAGGAAGCCCATAAGTGTAGCTTAAGTATTCATCTGGGTGCTACAAAGATGTATTAAGACTTGAAGAAAATGTTTTGGTGGTCTAAAATGAAGAAAGCAGTGGTGGAGTTTGTCGCACCCTATCTAGTTTGTCAAAAAATAAAAGTTGAAAATGGAAAGCCTTATAAGGAACTATAATCCTTAGATGTTCCAAAATGGAAATGGGAAAGCATATCTATGGATTTTGTGACAGGTTTACCAAAGTTTGTGTCTGGTCATGATGCAATTTGGGTCATTGTGGATAGATTAACAAAATCTGCTCACTTTCTACCTATTAACATTAGATTTTCCTTTGAAAAGTTGGTTCATTTGTACATAAGATAAATTATCAAGCTACATGGAGTACCTTCTAGTATAATTTCTGATAGACACCCTCGTTTCACCTCTAGATTTTAGGATAGCTTACAAAAAGCCTTGGGAACAAAAGTTAAGCTTAGTTTAGCTTATCACCTTCAAACTGACGGACAAACAAAAAGGACTATCCATTCTTTATAAGACTTGTTGAGAGCTTGTGTTTTAGAACAAACTGAATGTTGGGATCAATTTATACCACTTATAGAGTTCACTTATGACAGCAGTTTCCATTCAAGCATAGGAATGGATCCATGTGAGGCTCTATATGGGAGAAGATGTAGAACCCCGTTATGTTGGTATGAGAATGGAAATTCCTTAGTTTTGGGTCTAGAGATAATTCAACAAGAAACTAATAAGATAAAAATGATCAGGGAAAAGATGAAAACTTCTCAAGATAGGCAGAAGGGTTATTATGACAAATGACGGAAATCCCTTGAGTTTGAAAAAGGAGATCATGTTTTCTTGAAAGTTACACCTGTAACTGGGGTTGGTAGAGCTCTCAAATCTAGAAAACTTACACCCAAATTCATCAGTCCTTATCAAATCCTTAAAAGAATTGGTTCTGTCGCATACCAAATTGCTTTACCTCCAAACCTTTCGAAACTTCACAATGTTTTTCATGTGTCTCAACTTCATAAATATATTCATGACCTTCTTCATGTGATAGAACCTGATATAGTACAAATACGAGAAAACCTTACTTATGATATCCTTCCTGTAAGGATTGGAGATCGAAGAATTAAACAACTTCAAGAAAAGAACATAACTTTGGTAAAGGTATTGTGGAGTGAGCAAGATGACGGTGATGCAACTTGGGAATTAGAAAGTAATATGAGAGCTTTGTATCCCCATCTTTTCACAACCACGTGAATTTCGAGGACAAAATTCCTAAAAGGAATGGAGAAATGTAGCATCCATTCTTTTAAATACAATAGTTAGAAGAAAACAAAACTAATAATGTATATATATATATATATATATATATTAAAAAATAATAATTAAAATATTATTAAATAGGTGTGTGTATTAAAAGAAAAAAAAATGAAAAATCTTCCAAGGAGATAAAAAGATAAGGAGAGAAGATAAGAAGAAGAAAAAAAGAAAAAAAAGAGAAGATAAGTTAAGGAGATAAACATTATCTCTTCATTAATGGAAGTAATGATGATTATGTCTTATATATGAAATGAGAGAAGAAGTTACGTGAGGAAGAAAGGAGAAGGAGAAAGTTTAGAGCAAAAGATTCGAAGAGATTGTAGTCCTCGTCAAATATTATTAGTGTGTCTTTCAATCAAATAAGGTAAGAGGAGTGAGGTTAAACTCTTTTAATATTAATCTTGATAAACTCATGGGTGTTATATTAATATTTTTTTTGAATAATATATTATTCTATATATTTCCATTTAACTTATTTTAGTTTATTATCCTCTCATATTTATTTAATTTATCTCCAGTTATGCATTGTCCTATTTATTTATTTTATTTTATTTATCTCCCGTTATGCACTAATCTTGTTTATTATATTTTTTTATTATATTTATTTATAACATTCTAATCCTTATCTAGTTATTTATTCAAAAAAGTAAAAGTAAATATTATTTATGTGGACCACAATGGGGTCTAAGGAAGTGTTACTAAGATTGATATTTAAGGATTCTTGACATTTCATGCACACATATAATTATAACACCATGCCACATGTTCATATATGCACACAAAATATATGACATTAATGGCATCATAGGACTCGAACCCGTGTCCTCTCAACACCACTCCACACACTCAACCACTTGAATTACCATTACTCCTTGTCATAACTCTCTGCATTAATTAACTTAGAGATCCTTTTACTCACATTTATATCAAATAAATATATTTATTTATTTAATTTTTTTCCCGAATCTTATTGTAGGAGGTCCTTGTCCAAGGTAGGATAATGGATTTAGATGATAATCTATTAACCTTGTGTGTGGTATGGTGTAACCCATTGGCAATGATTCTATAGAGTAGTATCAGCCATCACAAGTACAAGTTTCTAGTGAATCCGGTTTCATTACATTTATCTGGATAATTGAGTCAATGTCTCTTCTATCTTGGTATTACATGTTGTTTGTGTTTAAAGTGACTTGATTATTATTTGCTCATTTTATTTTCACTAGTTTACACTTCTCCTTGTGTCTTTATTTTCTTGTTTGTCTTTTTCTTTTGTTATGATTATCATTACTTGGTGTGAGCAGATGAAGAGACTTCTGTTGATCCTGATCAAGTAGAAGGAAATGTTGTTGTTTAGAATAGATGTTATAGATCAATCCTTTCTCTCAGTATCCTTTTGAAAACTTTTTTCTTCAGTTCATAGTTTTTCTTTTGGTTGTTTTGTGCCTTTAGATATCATGTATACCTAGTATATTTTGGATGATAGTAATAGTTGTTTTATTATAATCTTTCTTGTTACTCGTTTATATTAAATTATGTAATAATTTATGTAATAGTCTCTATTAAATGTGATGTTATACAACAAACTTTCAAGCAAAAGGATAAACAACTCTAATATCTTTTGAATCTAAATTAGTTGGCTATACAATAATTCCATTGCTAAAAACTATGAGAAACATTAAACTTTGTATCTTAAGAAATCTTCAAATACTTTCTTCATCTTCCTCTAAAAATTCTAAAGAACTATGAGGAAAAACTTGACAAATTAAGAAAAAACCACATTTAAGCTAAAATCTTCTAACACCTAGAATCCATACATGTTCAATAACATACATAACTTCAATAATACGAACATAAATAGAATTTTGAACACTTAATTAAAAAAAAATAGTTACCAATATAATCTCCTACTACCTCTATAAATCCCAACATATATACAATAACATCAAGATAATTATCGACCAGGGACGACTCAATGGTTTGGGAGGCCTAAAGCAAACATAAAAATTGAGGTCTTTTATTTAAAATTTATTTTTTGAGTTTTTTTTATGCGAAATTATTTATTAAATTGTCATAATTAATTTCATTTAACATTTCTCTCTCAATAGATAATAGGGCAATCTATTTAATCTTTCTTGAGATATTATTGATCCTAAATAAGTTTTTATTATCTTTACCTTGAAAAACTTCTATCGATTGAAGCAATTGACACAAGAAATATTAACATTATTCTATAAGTTATATATGCATTTGAAAAAAAAATTATTTTTATATAATTAAGAATATAAATTGGTTTATCATTTTCTAAACTTATAATTTCCGAAAAAGATATTTAATTCTGAAAATAAATCAAATACATCAATATCTAACAAATTATCATGTTTTAAAGATTTTTCAAATTTGAAGCATTTTTTCTTTCAAAAATGTATAATCTAGTGACTTTAACTTTTAACACTAAATAAAAAATAAAAAAATATCTTCATATATTTTAAATTGTTCAAATTTATTAATAGTTCCTATTTGTAATGCAATTTATTCAAATTTAACTTCATTATAACTTTTATATAAAAATTAAATTTGGTTCCAAATTCGAAAGAGACAAAATTGTTCAATTTTAAATAAAATTGAAAATAACAAAAATATTAAATATAAGGACTAAATTTAATATAAAATTTTGATTTTGATACGTGACACACTACTGGATTGACACATAAATATTTAAAAAAATTAAAAAAAATTAAATACAAAAATAAAATTAAGTTTAAAATTTAAAGAAAATAAAAAAAAAATATTTTAACCTTTAATAAATTAATAACACAAAAGAAAAAAGTTTCAAACTAATTGGTAAAACCCCTACAAGATAATCTGAAACCAATTTATTAGTAACTCAGTTTACACTCATTGAAATAAAAAGATCCATTTTATCCCATCGACAAAAATAATTACATCACATCATCACATGGTTAGAGAGAGAAAGCATTAATTGGATGGTAACTATTATGAGACTATTGCAGATTCCCCCACTCCTTTCCCTCCGTCCATAAGTACCCCTTTCCTCTGCCGCCGCGCATTCCCTACAAACTCCACACAACCAAAAGATTTGGTCCAAAACACCTTTCACTCTTTCTCTCTCTCTCAGCCATGGCCGCAACAGTTCCACTATGCATTGCCTCGTTGGTTACTCTTTTCGTTGCCACCAGTGCCAGAATTCCCGGTGTCTACACCGGTGGTGCATGGCAGGGTGCCCACGCTACTTTCTACGGTGGAAGCGATGCCTCTGGAACAATGGGTATTTACACAAATAAACCCTCACTCTTCAACCATCAACTTCCTGTTCCTCTTTTTAAAACCTTAATCTGCCCATTTCTTTCATCCCATGATGTCCGGTTCCCCTGTTCTTCATAATGTACACCACTGGCGTTCCTTGTTCCACCTCTGCAACCTTAAAAATCTCACCTCTCTCCTCTATACACTGTTCTAATTTCTTTAAACTCACATTTCATTTGTTTTATTTTGGAACACTATTTCATGCACTGTGGATTTTGTTGTATAATCTCACATTAAAAGTGGGTAAGCAAAATCATTCCTGTCTGAAATCTCTTAAATTACCTCAAATAGAGACACCTTTCATTTTATTACATTTTTTTACTATTTTTTCTCTCTTCACCTTTACCTTCCTTATTCTCACCCTTAATGGAGAATTTAGTTAAGTTGTATGCATGCATTGAAAAATGATGTTGGTAGCCCCTTCCAAAGATTATGCATAACCAGTAATTCTAAAATACAAATTTTACTTTATGACAATCGTGAGCCAAAAAAAAACGTGTAAAATACTACATCTTGATCTACCACTACAGAATAATTATTTATGTATTTTATTTGTTTATGTTTTTCAGGTGGGGCATGTGGGTACGGGAACCTATACAGCCAAGGGTATGGGGTGAACACTGCAGCATTGAGCACGGCATTGTTCAACAGTGGGTTGAGTTGCGGCGCGTGTTTCGAGATAAAGTGCGACCAGGATCCACGGTGGTGCAACCCTGGGAGGCCTTCCATCGTCATCACCGCCACCAACTTCTGCCCTCCCAACTTCGCCCTTCCCAGCGACAATGGCGGCTGGTGCAACCCTCCGCGCCCCCACTTCGACCTCGCCATGCCCATGTTCCTCAAGATCGCCCAGTACCATGCCGGAATTGTTCCCGTAAGCTACCGCCGGTGAGATTTTTACCCCGTTAAATGTGTGCCTTGGTAACTTTTGTTTAAGAAAACATAGCACAGCTGGAAAATGGTAAAGTTCATAAAACACTAGGTGTAATTAGTTATTTTACAGATCAGCATTTTTTAAGTTTTTTCTTTTACGTTTTATTTTTATAGAAAAGTTATGTATTTATTTTAGTATATCAAATGTTTAACAAAATAACGATGAATCTTTATAAAATATTTTATCACATTATTTTTTATAAAATGATGCTTATTTTATTTATATTATTATAATTATGATAGATGTAAAACGATAATAGCAAAGTTTTTAATTGTCGAGTGTTTAATTTATTTTAAAATGTTTAATTTTCACAAAACTATTTTGCAAGTTTTTTTCATGAAGCAAAACTTAAGAAACAAACAATTAATTTTTCTGCAAAACTATATAGAAGATGGGGTAAATATTTGTTTTGTTCATTGTTCTTATTATTTATTTCGAAGAGGGTATTGTCGTAATTTGATGCTTATTCCATTGTGGAAACCGAGGAATCATGTGTTTTGGCCAGTTCCAAAACAACCCTCATAAGATGAGGAAGACATTTTTGCTTTATGATTCATTGTTCTCTTCCATCATGATTTTATTTACAAACATGAAAAAACCATATCAAAATATAATCTGCAGCTACATCCACTCTTGTTTGCATTGCACACAAATATTTTTATTTTTATTAAGATTTATGAAAATTTAATGGTCTCATATTTGACTTTATAATTCTCTGATGAAGTATTAATCAAACTTTTTACACAATAAATACAAGTGTATTATAAAAGGCACAAAGCCTTGTTCTGTGGTGATTTTGTTGGGTCACAGTCATACACACCACCCTGACACGTTCTTTCCAAAAGAAAACTGCATTTTGGGGCTCCGTAAAATATTAAATTACCAAAATATCCGGGTCAAACTTAGAAGTTTTAACCGGGACCATGACCATGACCACTTTTTAATAATTTATCTTTATTTTCCATATTCTTGTTTTTTCATCTTCCAACTCATTATGTTTAAACATAAAATATGTTTTGAGATTGATTATTAAAATAAGAAGTTTATAAAAAATGAGCATATTAGTAAATAATAATCATATTTTATTTGGTACAGGGTTGCATGTAGAAAGGCTGGTGGAATTAGATTCACGATCAACGGCTTTCGTTACTTCAACCTGGTTTTGATCTCCAACGTGGCGGGTGCAGGGGATATCGTGCGCGTGAGCGTGAAAGGAAGCAAAAGTGCGTGGAACAGCATGAGCCGAAACTGGGGGCAAAATTGGCAATCCAATGCCAATTTAGTGGGCCAGGCCCTTTCCTTTAGAGTCACGGGCAGTGACAGACGCACGTCAACCTCGTGGAACGTGGCGCCTTCTCATTGGCAGTTTGGTCAGACCTTCACGGGCAAGAATTTTCGCATCTGAAACAAAAATTTAAACATAAATGTCTGTTTTCGTAGCTTTCGTTTTTTTTTATTTAATTTTTTTTATCTAAAATGTGAGATGATTTTAGTTCTGGTCTTTTGGATTTAAAAACGCGTCTTAATCCCTTGAAGTTAAAAAATATAATTCTGATTTTTAAATGAGAAAATTTAGACATTAAAATCACTTTTTAAAATTAGAATTTGAAAGTATATCTTTTTAATTTCAAGGGATTAAAAAGGTTTTCTTTTCAAGTTAGAAAACCAATATTAGAATTATCTTGAATTTCTAGACTAAAACTATAACTAAGTTTTATTTGACTTTGGTTTAGTTTTTCCCCCTTCAATTTTCCTTTATTTTCCCGGGAAATTTTGAAGGTGTGTTGGGTAAAGTGTGTGGGGACAAAAGGTAAGAGAAGGGTAGATAAGTTAAAGTGATGGTGGGTATGGTTTGGTTTTTGGAAGGTGAATTTGTGTGTGATGTTATTAATTAGTAGTGAAGTGTAATTGGGTGTTGCTGGCATATTTATTACCCAGCAATGCTTTTTGACTTAGTGGGGCTGAGGAGGCTGCAAAGTTCATGTAGCCCGCATCTCCTTTATGTAATATGTTTCAGTTATAATGTATGTCTCTTTCTTTAAATTGCATCAATTATGTTTCATTTATATGTTTGTTCCTTACTTGCACTTTATGTTCTAGTACTAGTTTCATGACGTTTTAATGCTCTTCAATCAAAGCTTGAATAAATTCAATTCAACTGACAATATAAAGAACCATTAGATCTTGAGTTGAGTAAATTCTATTAAGTAAAAGTTGAGATTGTACTTATGATGAAAAATAGTGTAGGTCTTTCCATTTTGAAAGGGTTAACTTATGTTAATTTAGTAAGAACGTAAAAGAAATTCAATGAATATTTTCTTCCTTGTAAAATTGTATATTTATAAAATTTTTTGGACTTAATGTGAAAAAATGTTAAAAGTAAATAAAAACAATACGATGTTTCACTCGATATTCATTATTTAACATAGGATTAAATATGTTTTTGTCCTTAAACTTTTAGTGAAAATTGGAATTGGTATCTTTTAAAAATTTTGAATTAATTTAGTCTTTGAATTTTGTAAATGCATGGATTTAATCATTTTAACCAAATTTTATTAAGTTTATTTGATGTTTTAAATATATTTTATTATAATATTTAGTTTGTTTACATCGTTTGACCATATTCGAAACAATGTTAGCTGAAAAACGCATTTGAAACCTCAAATATATAAAAATTTGGTTTAAAGGATTAAATCTATAGATTTTAAATGTAAGGACTAAATTGGTTCAAGGTTTTTAAGAGAAACTAATTCTAATTTTTACTAAAAGTTAAAAGACCAAAAACATATTTAATCCTTTTAATTTATTATCATCATATATGTGTGAGTAATTGAATTATATAATTTTATCTGTTTTTATTGGGTTTGATAGTTCCACATCTCGTTTAGGAGTTGTTGTCAAAGGTGATTTAAATATTCTTTCATCTTTCCATGTTTCGAATCGTCTTTTAAGAATAAAATTGTGATGAAACATTGGTCTTCAAAGTAGATAATACATCAAAGTAGATAATACATCGAATTCTTATCAATATCTCCTTATGGACTTTATCATCGAACATGGGATCAAAACACTATAGGGGTGGCAAAACGGGCTAGTTCGGCCCATTTCGACTTGTCCCACCCTTGGCTCGCCAATAAAAGACCGGCTTGGATTAACCCTCCACTAAAAAATGGGCTAGAAATTGCAACCCACCTCGCCTTAGACGAGTTGGCCCACGATTTTTTTTTTAATTATTTTAAATTTTTATTTATGAAATTTGTTTATATATATATATATATATATATATATATATATATATATATATATATATATATAAATAAATATATAAATA
>Ga0099822_1012646_pt1 | contig 10050 bp, 10 predicted proteins | sample CowpeawhiteBW_FD_76839 | JGI IMG/M metagenome (GOLD analysis project Ga0099822, IMG submission 76839) | Root nodule microbial communities of legume samples collected from California USA - Cow pea white BW | ecosystem: Host-associated > Plants > Roots > Nodule | place: USA: California | collected... | reverse complement strand
GATTTATTTTTTAATCGACTGATTTCACTTAAGTCAAGTGAAATCAACCGATTGATTTGGAAATCAACCTGTTGAATTTCGTAACAGTTTGACTATAAAAGCTGTGATTTTCAAAAGAGAGGTTGGTTGATCATTTTTTAGCGCGAATTTGTTCTGGAAACTTGTGGAAACTCTCTCCTTTGTGATCATACAGTTTGCAGCAGTTGAAGATTGATCTTGGATCAATTCTTGGAGCTTTTGGCTTGGTTTGGAGCTTGGAGAAAGTGGTTTGTGGTAGGCTGGGCTGTGTTACCACTCAAGTTTGATCTTTCTCAAGCTTTGTGTGTGTGCCTGGTGGTTTTTCAGGTCTGCAATAGGGTTCTTGCTGTGCTGGTGTGACTCTTGTGTGATTCAAGAGTCTTTTGTGTAGTTTTTGCATATTTTGAAAGTGTAAGGATGGATACTTTGTAAATCTTTTGAAATAGTGCAAAGTCAAGCTCAGGTTGTCTTGACTAATTAGATGTAACTCAGGTTTGAGTGAAGCAGTATAAAAATCTTGTGATCTCCTCTCTTCTCTAACCTTTCTCTCTTGCATATTCATTTTAAAGTTTCAAGAACTTGTGTTTTAATCATCTTTTTCATGTTCTTGCATGTTTTCATGACATTTGCAGTATTAAACATGTTTGCATAATCATTTAGAACTTGTCTTGATCATTCTTGTGCATTGTTCCTAGTTTAAAACTTGAATATGCATTTCTGTATTTTTCCCAGTATTTCAGTCGATTGTTTTCCTATTTCAATCGGTTGATTATACCAGAACAAAATCTGTTTAGTAAAATCAATCGATTAACTTTGTTTTTGACTGATTGAAAGTGTACAGTTCAATAGTGTTTGCATCCTAACTTGGTGATCTAATTGATTCAATTAAAGGTGGTTTTTAGCTTTCAAAGATAGCCTAAATTTTTAACTAGCCAATTCAACCCCCCTTCTTGGCATTTCAACCATTCAAAACTAACAGTATGTGCTTATGAAAGTGTGCTTATATTATATTGAAAAAAGTATGAAGGTTGTGGGCACTAGGAAAGTATGGGTTCTATTTGATATGGATGATAGATGTTGGATAATTACGATTTGGTAGAATAAAGTCTCAATTATAGCTGTGTAGATTCAATTGGAAGGTATTTGAGAGAAAAGTTTTGGGTACTATAACATTGTAGTAGAAGCAGATTGTTTGATGATGAGATATGGGATTGATGGTCATTTTCATAAGCTTGATTGAGTCATTATGCAATGGTAGAGTATTTGGTAAATCATAGGTCTTGCATGGAGGAATTGTGGAATGTGAATTATAGGTACTTGGAACTATATGGGGATGGCAGGGTACCAAGAATTTGACCTTGATTCACGAGTGTACATTTGAACTTTTGGAAGTACTTTAGATTGTAGTTCAATATGTTTTAGGTGCTAAAACCAGTAGAGTCTCGCTACTAATATAGCGTCTGGCGACACATGCGTGGCCGCTAGGCGATTGGACCCTCAGGGATCTCCTTGGAACATGCGGCATCTGGCGGTAAGGAGGGACCCGCCAGGCGATAGACCCTAAGTCAGTGGGTCTGGAAGCAGCTTGGGGCTTGGTGACAATGGTGTCTCGCCAGGCGGTTTACGCAGTATTTTCTCCTGGCGGCACTTAGGCAGCGCCAGGCGATAAGGCACAACCGGGAACTCTTTCTTTCTTCTATTATCATGTTGTGATGTAAGACTTGGATCAGGAGATGTCGTGCCATGAGCGGGTAAGTTCATGGATGGTGGTGAACACGTGATGATATGAGCGAGGAGGTTCATATCATGATACTCTCGTGTGGGGATACGAGCGGGGAATTTCGTATATTTTGTGCTAACACTTGAGAGATGCTGCGAGCAGGGAGGTTCATAGCTGGTGGTTCATGTGTGTTGGACTACGGGCGGGGAGGTCCGTAGTGTTGGACTACAAGCGGGGAGGTTCGTAGAGGCAGGACTACAAGTGGGGAGGTTCGTAGAGGTAGGACTACGAGCGGGCAGGTTCGTGTGAGTATCACATATCCTGAGTCCATGGTCACTTATTTGTGTGAATTGAAGGTTGAAAAGCCTTGGGGTGTTAAGGTCTTGGCCAAGAACTAGCTAGAATAAAATAGTTGGGTGTATCTTGATTTCTATTAACTTATATGTTAATTATTATGAGCTCACCCTTTTTGTTTGTGTTTGGCGATGATCGTGTGACTTGTCACATGAGAGCATATGATATTCCAAGTGATGTTGTTGATGCATAGCAACAAAGAGAGGGATAACATAGGGCCTTGGCTAAAGATTTTGATTATGTTTTGTTTTAATGTAGTCGGTGTTTTGGGAACTTGTAATACATTTATGAATCAATTTATTATAATTTTACGCGCGATGGATAATTTTAAAATTTTCCCTCGTTTGGGAATAAATAAATTATGATAGTGTTTTTCTATTATTAACTATTTATTTTATTTAAGTAATTTCCAGTTGGGACATTATAACACCATTACCCGTTTTGGGGCTTTTATTACTCTAACCAAGAATGCAAATAATCTGTTAGGAAGCCAGAAATAAACCGAGAAAGAAGAGTAATATTTTCTATTGAATACACTGAAAAGAACAAAAAATAGGAGAGCACTCTCTCCTCCAAGGGTTTCCCTTTCAAAAAGAGTTAAAGCTCAATCTACAAAATTCTCCTTCCCCCTCTCCTCTCCTATACAAGACAATATATAGACTTTCTTAGAAAGTCTCCCTCTGTACAACTACCCAGTTTACTATTTTTTTTTATCTCTTATTTTCTTCCTAACCTTCTCATTACTTCCATGCCTAATATTACTTTCCTCTATTGGAACAACCTTTTCCTTTAGGTTAAACTCTAGAAATTGAAGTTGCTTGTAGCCCTCATGACTTTCTTCATCCCTGCATTCAACTAGATCCTTTAGTCTAACCAAAGCATGATTGTTGAAATTTTCATCTTTGTTGATATCTTTTGTATAACCATCTCTATTGCTGACGTGGTCATACATATTGCAAATAGTTGTCATAAGAAGCAAACCAACAACACCTGGATCCGTAACATCTAGAAATATGTTATCAGGCACCATATCAACAATTTATAAGCTAATAACCTCTTTAATACAATGTGGATGCTTCAACAAGAAATCAACACATTCCTTATTTTTAGTTTCTAGTTCTGAAACATCACAAGTTTCCTTCAGACCAGGTAACAATTCATATCTTGCTTCTACTAAAACATTTGGTGTAACCCCAACTTTAAGTAGTTGATTTTCTCCAGTTCAACTTCATTTGAATTGTGTGGTCCCATCACCGAGTCAATTTCTATCATAGAAGCCCATTTTACATATGCTCCAAAATCATGTGATTGACCTTTATATTTAATGTTTTTCTCTTCGAACTTCAAAGTATTTTCAGAAACCTCCATCAAATCTATCTGTAGATCAGATCCTTTTTTAGTATTTTGCAAGCCTTCTACTTAGTGCAAAACATTACTCATTTCTTGAAAAACATCATCATCAATAGTCTTAACAAATCTAATGTCTTTAATGTCAATCAAACTCATCTTGGTCAAGTCATTCGCCCACAATCTAACCACCCTCATTTTCCTAAAAGGTTTTTTTTATAAGTACTAGGAGTCTCAATCTTGGTGGTGCAAACCGAAACCGAACATGAACCCCGATTGGATTCCCATTTTTCTTGCATAGGGCATGCAAGTTTGGCAAGAAATACTCCCTCAACTGATCTTCTGGTGTTAGATTTACTTGTGACACCAATATCTTGAATTCTTGGATGAAATTATCCCCACTCCCAGTCAAAGTTACTGCTGCCAAACTCTCAAGTAAAATTTCCCCACTCCCAATCTGTGTTACAATGGCCAAACTCTCAAATAACATGTTTCCCTTATTGCTTCCAACTATCCTTAGTTGAATTGTTGCAAGATCTTCCCAAGAAAGGTTCTTGGATTTTTTTTGCTAGGTCTTGAACCCTGGGTTTCACTTTCTTCCATGTTATAGAAGGTTGGGTGTACTTTTGTTGATCCTTTGATGTTCTGAACTTCAAAAACTGTTGTTGCCCTTCTTGTTTGACCTTGGGGGCCATTCCCTTCAAATGTGGGCAATTTCATTCTTTCATCCCACGGGCAAATTGGTTCTTCCTCACCCTTCTTAGTTCCATTATTGTCAATGGCATCCTCTTCTCCTTTCTTCTCCTAGTTGATTAACTTTTCTCCTCCATTAGAAGGTTTCCTTCCTTTCTTGATGTCTTGCAGACTATCTTTCTTAGCATTCATACCCATCTTTATCTCTTTCTTTCATTTCATGATATCTTAAAGAAGTTCTTCATCACCCTTCTTAATTTCATTATTGTGAATGGCCTCGTCTTCTCTTTTCTTTTCTTTATTCTTTGAATTTTCTCCTCTATTTGAGGGTTTCTTTCTGTGCCCAACACTTTCATCCTTCCTTTCACCATTGCTGAAACTATCTTCTTCTTTTTTCAGAACTTTCTCTCTTCTTGAAGTGACACAATATTTCTTTCATCTCTACCATAACTCTTCCTTGGTTACTGGATAAACTTTCCAAGATTTCCCCTTCTCTTTAAATCCGGCAGGTTGGACCAAATTGTTAGGAACCCAAAACTGAATAGACAAAGAAGAGAAATATTTTCTATTGAATACACTAAAAAGAACCCAAAATAGGAGAGCACTCTCTCCGCCAAGGTTTTCCCCTTTGCAAAGAGATAAAGCTCAATCTACAAAATTCTCCTTCCCCCTTCTCCTCTCCTATACAAGACAATATATAGACTTTCTTAGAAAGTCTCATTTTCTACAACTACCTAGTTTACTATTTTTTTTATCACTAATTTTCTTCCTAACCTTCTCATTACATCCATGCCTAACATAATCTTAAGTGGAAAGATTCTACAGTAAAAACTTCAAAACCAAGTCAAAAAGATAGGAATACAAATGGTTAAAGATTTAAAGCGAACATAAATGTTGCAACCACACGTTATATTCTAAAACATAATCCAAAGTGAAAAAGAGTGGCACATACTACCTATTTGAATGGAAGATCTTTTTTAGATGATTTTTTATATTGATACAAAGTACACATTAGATGTTTCAGAATTGAGTGCGGGAAAATTCTACTACACCTTAATGACAACTGGATTGTAACCATTCCTTACCCTTAAATATAGATAACAGTCACAACTGAACGACACAATCTGGGTTCAGTGTTTCACTTGCTCCTTCAACCTAGGAATTTCATTACGTGTTGGGCAACAACAACATCCCCACACAAATATGAATCGCTAAACATTACCTTTCGCTTATACATAAACATGAATCAATAACTTTTAAAAAAGAGAGTTTTGTGAACTTACCAAGTTATTTCACACACTCCCTTGCCTTTGTAGTGAATACTACAAAAATAGGGACCAACTCCCTCACCTTTATAATGTGCAGCATAGCCACCAACTCCATCACCGAAGCACGAACCCACTGCATATTCAGGGTTGAACGCTCCCACTATCGCGAATCGACCGTGCCTACAATGACCTGCACGAACACGCCTCCACCGCCCACCACTCCACTTGGGTGGTTCAAAACAACTGCCAAATTGTGTCAAGGGTTGGATGTCACGAAAATGATTTCCAAATTTTCCAATTGAATTGTGTGGACCACATGAAAGGGTTCAAAAATATCAATGTGGGACGAAGAAAGAAGAAAAGGAAATGTGAATGTGAGACAAAGAAAGAAGAAAGGGAATGTGATTGTGAGATGAAGAAAGGGGAGCTGAATAGGAAAATCCGAAAATGGGACACGAAAATGCTGAGAGGGAAAAGCGAAAGGGAAACCTAAAAATGAAATGGAAGTGAGGAAGTGAAATTTAACCTACCAAGTGTAGGTCATAACCCTCTCCAAGAGGAATTAAAACTGTCACTCTTGTTCTCATTTTAGACAATCCACCAAGTGATTTTAGATCATGTTAATTTGTGGGGGTTTTATAACCTCCGAAAAATAACCCCACTAAATATCATTTTTTTTGTAATGCACGTTATTTTTGTGTGTCTAGGTGTTTGACATAGGTATTTTTTAGATTAACCATGTTGTTTTCTTAAGTCCATCTTTGTCCTTATTTGGTTGACTTAGGTGTGTTCTTTGATGTTCTTTTCATTTGTTGATTTGAGCATGGTATTTTGCTAGTGTAAGAAGGCTAACAATATTCACTCCTGAGTTCACCAATATGCCTTCATATACTTGAGAGACTTGGTCCAATGTGTGTGTGTGTGTGTGTGTGTGTATATATATATATATATATATATATATATATATACACACACATATACATATATAGGTGTGATGTACTTTTCAAAATTGTGGTGTACATATTTGCATCCAGCAAGCACATGTGAGCATGCTAGGTATAATTTTTTTCAATTTCCACAGTCACACCACAATTTCTCCAAGTGGATTACAAATCTCTATGGTGGTCGAATGTCTCTTGAATTTTGTGTTTCTTGTATAAAAAATATAGTGCTCCTTATGTTAAAAGAAAGCAATGTATGAATGTTTGCCTTTGATTATGCATATTTCAATGCCTTTACTGCAACTTCAAAATAGACATGGCTAACAACCATCATGGATGCGACTTATATGCCTTTATCGGTCAAGAACTTATTGTAACGAGCGTGTCTGAGTAGTGCAGATTTGGGCTTTTACAGCACCCCTTTATGCCTTGGGTAAAGAAGAACATAAGCATATTTAGACACAATGACATTTTTGTAATTTCAGCGAACTTTTATGCCTCAATTGTCCAAATAATTGAGGCATAAAGGGTTTTTCCCTCAGTTCTAACATAATTGAGGCCTAATGTCTCCCCAAATTTTCAAATTTGCACTCTTTATTTTTTTTTAATTGAATTCAAAAGATTGGGCCTCGATTCCCTCCAAACCGAAGCATAAAAGTTATTTTCACTCAGTTGGAAAACACTAGAAGCAGAAAATTGTCATTTTAAAATACTTTATTTGAGATATATGGCCTTGGGTGGACTAGGAATCGAGGTAAAATGGTCACTTTTGGACTTTATTCCTCGGTTTTTCTCAGAACCAAGGCATGAACTTAGGTTAAAAATCCCTAAATCAAATCAGATTGCATTGTTCCCCTTTCTTCTCCCTCTCACGAATTCACCATCAACGTTTCGCTCTCCGTCGTGGTTATGCCACCAATGGACCTCTACTTCGCCGCCCTTATCGTTCACATGTGAACCCCTCGATTTTGCAGTATTTTCTTGCTTTTTCTTCGTTTTTGGTTGAATATGTCTGCACCGTCAGTTTTGCTTCGAATAGATGCAACATTGAGGGTTTCACGTTAAGGCACAATGATTGTAGGTGCATTGTTGACGTGGTGGTCCGAACAGATCTGATGTCGGGAAGTGGAGATGGTAGCAACATAGTGGTTGTAACAATGTAGGTGGTGGTCCGAATAGATCTAGTGTCGGGAGGTGGAGATGGTGGCAGCGCAGTGGTTGTGAAAGTGTAAGTGGTAGAAGCTTTGGGGTTTCTGATTCTGATTTTTTTTAATGACTATTATGTCTCAGTTGCCTCCATAATTTAGGAAGTAAGGTCCAATTTTATGCCTTTGTTCCTAACCGAGGTAGAAAGGTTACCCCTTTTTACCTCGGCTAGATATGTCTCGGTTCTTAAACTGAAGCAAAATGGCCAAAATAACCATAGTCGAAATCCTTTCATGCACTAGTGTATTGCCATAACCATATAAGAGATTAGAATATTTCTCATCTTCTTCAAGATTGAGTTGATGGATCAATGAGATTGGTAGTCATATGTTCTCACCATTGGTCGCTATCCCGTGCAAGAGTCCACTTATCTCTAAGGATATCATACAACAATTGTGATGCCTCAAAATTATCCTTTCTGATTATGTTGTAGTAGTGAAAAAATATGGTTGTCATTCCATATGCTGCAACTATTTGTTATAAATGTGTTTAGTAAAACAATTGAATGTAAAGAAATTGTGAAGTACAAATCAATTGCATAAGATAACTTGAGAAGACAATTACCTATGTTGGCAACATCTTTCTAGTGATGCATTTCTAAATCTCCTCATGAAGTTATGTGCAATGTGATAAATGTAGTACACATGTGCTGAGTTATTGTTGTTTCAACTGCTACCTTCTTTAGAGCATGCACTTTTGATTGATTTATGATGGTCGAAAATGAGATAAAGGTCATTTTGTAGAGTAATGTATCTGTGTAGGTTGTGCAAGAAAAAGAACCATGCATTAACAGTCTCACCCTATACTATAATGAATGCAATTAGTAATATGTTCTTGTGGTCATCTTATGCAATTGTTACAAAAAATGACCCTCTATATTTGTTGTACAAGAACGTCCCATCAATCTAGACAATTGGCTTGCAAAATTTGAAGCCATAAATCCAAGGTTTAAATGTTCGTAACATCCTCCTAATGATGATATGTTCTTCGACCAACTAGTTGTCTTGATATGATGGTTGGATATTCATTTTGCAAATAAAGTAGGTAGAGAAGGCAATATCATTCAACTAAAACCCTAACACCTCTTTTCCCATAAATTCCAACGTGACACACAAAAAAGAATTTTAAATGTCAAATTTATGGTTAGTATGTCCGTAAAAATAGAGTAAGAGAAAAAGTAGTTAACCTATATTTTCGTAAAAAATAATGAAGTTAAAAGGTGTTAATAATTGTGTTGTATGTTGATTTCACATTGCTACAACAAACTATATTTGTAACACCCCAATTTGGGATGTCACGGAAAGTAATAAAATGAACACGTTTGAAAAAAAATGATAATAATTGAAAACATACTAAAATAAAATGTTATAATTTAATTTAAATTGTGTAGTTCAAAACCTCAATTTGTCTAACAATTTTCAAATAACAAACACAAATAAAAGAATTTATATCATCTTGAACCTTAATGGTAAAACAACTTAATAAAATAATATAAAATCTAGTGTTCACCCCAAGCTCTCGTCATTCTGCTCCATGGCAAAAGCATTTATATTATTATCTACCCCCATATAACACACACGTTATATGATTATCACACATACAAATAAACAAATAGGAGTAAGTTAACCATAAACAATGATATATAAAAGAAATTCAACCAAATAGAGCATGACAATTATTACTCAACGTCTCATCCAAGTAAAATAGTTAAACATAGTATAAGCGAGAGAGTACAACACTTGAACCAATCCTCTACCATTACTTCACACAGGCAAAAAGGACCCATTTTCACTACTTCACACAGCAAAAGAGTCATCATTGGGTCTCTAGGTACGGAAAACCACATGCATACTAGGTATCTCTTGAAGCACCAAAGCAAGTATGATAACAAGCTAGTGGATGTAATTAAAATTGCACCACACCACCAATATTAACGCATGAGTGATAGCTAAAACAATTATGCATATAGGGGACTTAATGTGGAAATGCACTGCAACACAATGTATATACACTATAACGTTGCCGCAAACGGAGATGAGGATTTCGTGCACCCTTTTGAATCATGTGATACCAATTATGAAAGAGACAAACATAGGAGAGAATAAAGAAGTGAAACCACTGCACCACATGAATAACACACAACACTTGCATGATGCAAGAAAACATAGACAACCTTTCAAAAGCACCAATGTCCCATCAAAGAATTAAATGTTTTAACACATTAGATGCACTCTTTCACCAACCAATAACTAATCATGTAGTTGAATAAAAGCTAATATTTTAATAATGACGAGAAAACCTAAACTAGCCCAAGGACAATTTACACCAAAAACTAGGGATGGCAAATATACTTGCCCCGTGGGTATTGCTCGAACCCGTCTTGTTTTGATAGGGAATCGTCACATGGACTGAGTATGGGTATGTGTATAATTAATTAAGTAACCATATATATATATATATATATATATATATATATATATATATATATATATATATATTTTTT
>Ga0099822_1012644_pt1 | contig 10052 bp, 5 predicted proteins | sample CowpeawhiteBW_FD_76839 | JGI IMG/M metagenome (GOLD analysis project Ga0099822, IMG submission 76839) | Root nodule microbial communities of legume samples collected from California USA - Cow pea white BW | ecosystem: Host-associated > Plants > Roots > Nodule | place: USA: California | collected... | reverse complement strand
TGTTTGAAGTTGATTAAATAAAAAAAAAAAAAAAAATTATGGTGAACATTACAAAAATTTAAAAATTTAAAAATAAATTAAATTAAAATATGAAAAAAAAAAAAACACTACGTTATAAATATTTGTTTGCTTTGGTGAAATATTTAATCGATTTAAAAAAATAAAAAAAAAGGAGAGAAAATAGGAAAAAAAAGTTGCAGCTTCCATTCATATATTGATCAAGATATATCAATACTCTTTTAGTATAATAGCAATAATTTTATTTAATTTTATTTATTAATGATTAATCATAAAATGAATTTTATAGGTTTGGAAAATAGTTGAGATTTTATAAGAAAAAAAAGACTTAGCACTTCAAGATAATATAAGTCTATTATGAAGTTTAATTTCTTAAAAAGTAGGACTAGATTTTATTGATTTAACTAAATTTATTTTATGTACTTATCTTTAATAATGTTTTATATATTATACATTTTTATTAAATTTTAAAATATATAGATATGTGAATTAGAAAATTTAAATCAAACTATCTAAAAATCGATAAGAAGAGAAGAACTTAGTCAAAAGAAGTTTCTTAAAGCCAAAAATACTTAAAACTTATTTAAAATTAACAATTTTTTAAGAAAGATTAAATATATTAGGTTTATTATGTATTGAAAAATAAATGTTAAATAAAATTAATTATGATAATTTAATAAATAATATTGTATAAAGAAATTCAAAAAAGTAAATTTTAAATAAAATATCCTATTTTTTTTAAATTTATTTTAGGCCTTCCAAATTTTATATATATATATATATATATATATATATATATATATATATATATATATATATATATATAATATGATAATGAAATGTAATTGAGTCCATTGGTACGGGACAGGTAATTTTAAAAATTCATGAACTCCTTCGAAAACAATTATCCTAAAATAAATATTTTCATTATTTCTATATGATAATGTACAAAAGACATACATACTAATATTAATAAATTCCAATAATTATATATACCTAAAATTTGTAATATAATAGAAATGTGAAATATCAATTAAAAATTGATAATTACATTTATTTAATGGTTAAACTTTAGTTTAATTAATTATGTATTTAAGGAATATAAATGTAGGTTTAAAATAAGTATAATGCTGGTATTTGGGTAGAGAAATGAAAATAGTAATTTTGGAAAATGTAGATGGTAAAAATAGGTGGATTTTTAGTTTGGATTGAAATAGATACACACATAATTAAAGGAATAAATTTGCAAATGATAATTAGAATAATTTCTTCCACTTTTATTAACTATTCCAATTTTTCTTTTCAATATTTTTTCTTTAATTTTTGTTTCTTCTCTTTTCTAACCCGCAAAATCAAACTTTGTTATTTGTTCATTGATGAGTTAATGCTTAGAGTTAAGAGAAAATATAGAACTTCAAGTTAGATTATCATTAGAGTAAGTTTTATCTTTTCTTTACTAATTTCAATTTCTATCTCGTCCTTTATATAAAACTCATAAATGTTTAATATTGTTGGATTTCACGTTACTTTCAAGATGACTTATGACTAAGGTTCGAGAAAGTAATTTACCCACATCGAAGACATTAAAGGAAGAATTGTAACATCTCTAATTTTTAAATAATTCTAGTATTTATTTGATTTTTATTATACAAATAAAAGTTAAAATATCTTATATGTGTATTCATGTGTTAAATTTATGTAAAAAATTGTTGTCTATTTTATCTAAATGTAATTTGAACACAAAAAATAAGTCAAATATTTTAAAAAAATATTATAAATAAGTAAAATCGAAAGAAAGAAGATCCAAGATTAGTCATGACCTAAAACATTAACATCAAAAGTTGTCTTAGAGTTGTAATTAGGAATATATATAGACCATTAACATTAAAAGAACCAAAATAATATATTTAAAATTTATATATTTTATTATTACTATTATAATCCAATGAAAATAATACATAACTTAATATTATTATAACTATAAAAAACATAGTACGTATCTAATAATTTTTTCTTTATTAAGTCAATACTAACATTTTTAGTTATCTTTTATTCGATGTAATAAGTAAAATTTATTTCACGATCTTGATTAACAACAAAAAATAATCTTTCTAAGTAGAATGTACTTTCTAATCTTATAAAAAATATTAATATGGTTTATCAAATTTAAATATTAATATAGAAAATTTTAATATTTTATATTATTTATAAATAATTTAAAAATAATATTAAAATTCACAACTAAATCCTAAGTATTACATATTACGATAAACTTTCGACTCAAAAATCCATTCATTCTTTGTCATCAAAATTTATTAAACCAGTTATTACTTCAACATACAAAAAATCTATATTTTTTTAAATGTTGACTTGTAATTCCTGTGTTAGTTAAGTTTTAAGACCGTCGATGCCATACAATGGAATCAAATATATGTAATCCTTTCATACTGTATAGACCAAGACCGAATCAGAACTACTCTAGAAAACCAAGTTATTTAATATTTTATCAAAATAAAGTTTTTATCTTTCAAATCAGATAATTTTATTTCATATTCAATTTTTAATTTTACTGATACTTTTTATTCAATAAACCACATTAATTAATGATGTGAAGTTGTCATTATATTTAAACAGTGTTGTATATTAAGGTTACAATTACATCACTACTTTGTAGATAATGTAATAAAAATAAATATGAATCCTACTAAAAAATCAATCAACTATTTATTGGTAGAAAATTGTGTTAAGATAGAGTAATGTTATTTATTTGGTTAAATATGAGTGTGCTTTAATGAGATTACATAATTTTATGAATTATTGGTATACTCACTTAATAATCTAATATCAAAACAATTTAATGTTTAATTTTTATTCTGTGTAAAAGCTGAGTCAATTGGTGCAAATAGTTGCAGAATTTTGAACAATGTGGTGTTTAGTAAGGTAAACTAGGAGGACTAAACCAAAACAAGCTAACAAATTAAATGATACTTGAAAGGAAACCATTGGATTAGTTTATTTTATTTTAAAATGTTTTTTAGTAAATATCTAAACAAAGAATTATTTTTTTAAAATTTAGTGGGGACCATGGAGCATGCGAATATAAAAGGGTTGAAATTGGTTTGTAAAAAGAATGAATTGTAGTAGGGTTGAAGGGCCGGGGTGAAAATAAAAATAAAAAGAAAATAGTGGGAGTGACGGAAAAAAGCAATTTCCGGAATTAGTAAGTAATGACCGGAAAACCAGAGTGAGAAATACTGAAAACCGCCTTATGTGAATGTATTGTGTTGTGTGTTTCTCCAATCTCGTGTTATAACCATTAATACAACGTTGTTTGTAACTCAGAAAACCTTCTGTTCCCTCCCTTTTCCTCTCTGGTTTCCTCACTCCTCTTCACTTCGGCATGAACCAATAGCTGCTACTTTTCGCACACAGAGAAGAAAAGAGTTTCATTTCTATCATATATGGCTTACCACAACCCTCAAGACCTTCCACTTCACCATTTCACTGACCAACAACAACACCATAACCAAACTCTCACTGACGCATCTCTCCTCTCCGACCCTACCTCCAAACCTCCCTCTGATCCTCACCAACCAGCGCCAAATTGGCTCAACAACGCCCTTCTCCGCACGCACTACACCAACAGCACCACCACAAACAACAATAATGACAACACCAACTCCGACACCAACGTTAACGCTGCCAACAACAGCGCCACCAACTTCCTCAACCTCCACACTGCGGCTACTGACTCTGGCCAATGGCTGGCGCGTCCGATCCTCCACCGCAACCAGAGCGAGGTCATCGACGATGTCACGGCAGCGGGCGACTCTGCCATGACCGGCGCCGGATCCGGCGATTTGAAGAGCGAGGCGGCAGCAGTGGAGGGCGGTGGAGACGGCCTGATGAACTGGCAGAATGCGAGGTTTAAGGCGGAGATTCTATCGCATCCTCTGTATGAACAGCTTCTGTCGGCACACGTGGCATGCCTTCGGATCGCCACACCGGTGGACCAGTTGCCCAGGATAGACGCTCAGCTCGCACAGTCCCAGAATGTGCTCGCCAAGTACTCTGCTTTCGGACAAGCCATTGTGGATGATAAGGAACTCGATCAGTTCTTGGTATTTTCTTACTTTCTTCCCCAATTTCACCTTTCTTTTCCCCCTTTTCGATTAATTATTATTTTTTATTATTCTTCTCGTGATTATCCCCTCCCCTCTCTCTCTCTCTCTCTCTCTCTCTCTCTCGTTGTAATTGAGGACTTTCGCTTCTAATTTTAAATTAGCTATTTGAATTGTTGTTGAAGACATGGGACAGGTTTTCTTGGCCAAGTATGTGTTGTTCCTGGACAGAAAGTGAAACAGATTTAGTTCCTTCCTTGATTCGAGAATGAAATTATTTAAATTATGTCAGATGTAGAATGATGGTTATTAATTAAAAATAAATAGATTGGAAACCTGTGCTTCTAATTTTAGTTCTTGAGCTACCTTCATGCCAAATGAAATTTGGATTATAACCCCTAATTCAGATGATTTTGCAGCCGAGCCTTCTTATTCCATATACTCCTCATGGATCTTCACAATATTTAGTGTTATGTTCTTTATTTTGTCATGGGCCGTGATTTATTTCCAGCTTTATTTGCAATTGTGGGTTTACAATTCACAATTTTTATATATTTTTTTAATTCCTGCTGCAGTCCCACTATGTTCTGTTGCTCTGTTCTTTCAAAGAACAGCTCCAACAGCATGTCAGGGTCCATGCAATGGAAGCAGTAATGGCTTGTTGGGAGATTGAGCAATCCTTACAAAGCTTAACAGGTACTACTATACTCTTTTTAGTGATTGTTACATCTCAACATTAAAATAAGGGTTGCTTGCATGACAAATTGGAATAACTTCATTCTAGTTCCCTCAACTATGTTCAGGCTATCAATGAACCAACCAGCAATTTCCTCACCTAATGAACACAACATTCTAGCAATTTACCTCAGTTTTTTTTAAAGCTGCAAATATGTTATTTTTTTTTTTAAAAAACCCGGGTCTAGAAATGTCAAATATTTTATACGAAAAATAGGAGTATCATGTGCTAGCTGCTGCTGTGTGTGTGATTATGTATTCGGTCCCGTGTGTGGAACTTGGGACATTGAGATTCAGGGTACTTAAGTTCTGGAAATCAGGAACTTTAGCTCATTTTTAAAAGTTTGTGATAAGGTCAAAGTATGAGTGAATATATTGCAAGGTTGTAAGGTTCAGTAATAAATGATATGCAAGTCCGTAATGGTTGTTGGAGTGAGAGGAACATGGGTACAGGGATTAAATTTTGGTGATGTTTTGACATAGAATGTCTCTGGGTTGGAAAAGTTGAAATCTTTGTTTAACTTTATTAAAATTGAAACATATATAGCCAAATAGAGAAGAATATACGAAACCCCTACTCTTTGTCTGAGATAGAAAGAAGACAATTTGTGTATTTGAAGAAAGCATTGAAGACTTTAAAGTGCATAGCCCGGTTGTCTGATATTTTTGGCACGTTATGCCGAACCATGGTGGAGAGGGTTTTGGTTAGATTAGCTAACTTTTTGTGCAGAAATAATGAGCAAAAGCAGAGGACTGTTTTTGGCATTGGAGGAGTACTAAAGTGATGATTTTTTTTTGACATGGTGAATGATTGATTGAACAGGAGTTTCACCCGGGGAAGGTACAGGAGCAACGATGTCTGATGACGAAGATGAACAAGTAGACAGTGATGCCAATCTGTTTGATGGGGGTTTGGATGGTCCCGATAGCATGGGATTCGGTCCTCTTATTCCCACAGAGAACGAGAGGTCCCTCATGGAACGTGTAAGACATGAATTGAAGCACGAATTGAAACAGGTAAGGGATTAAATGCAAATGCCTTTTAAAAGTCTGCCTAAGAGTCCCATCGTTTTGAATCTCTCTTCCCACGTCTTTGACATCAATTTTTGTTTTTTTTTTTGTTTTTTTTTTAATTATTATGTAGGGTTATAAAGAGAAAATTGTGGACATTAGAGAGGAAATTTTACGCAAGAGACGAGCTGGGAAACTTCCTGGTGACACCACCTCTGTCCTTAAAGCTTGGTGGCAATCACATTCCAAGTGGCCTTACCCTACGGTAAGAACTCAATATTTTCACTCAACTATTTTTTATTTTTTATTTTTTCAAGAAACCCCATCAAATAAATATGCTTGAATCTAAGAGTAGGAACAAAGATAGATGTCCCTGTACACATTTATTATTAAATTCAAAGCAAAGGAATGAAAATTTCAGACATTTATCTTAGCGGAATTGACCGTTGACCAAAAACCTTAGTGTATGTGGTTAAAGGAGATGTCTACAAGCGACCCTTTTAAAGATGTTTCATATTGGATTGAGACATGTTTTTTTTTTTTTTTAAGGAGGAGGATAAGGCACGGTTGGTGCAGGAAACGGGTTTGCAGTTAAAGCAGATCAACAATTGGTTTATCAATCAAAGGAAGAGGAACTGGCACAGCAATCCCTCAACTTCCACTGTGTTGAAGAGCAAGCGCAAGAGGTATTCATATGTTAAAAGTTGTGATTTTCATTTCATTGATTCAGAATTTGCACGAGCTTTGTTTGAAAACCAATCTTAATTTTAAAGAAGCAATGCAGGTGATAACAGTGCCGATCATCACATGTAAATGCAAGAAAACTCGAGAACCGATATTCCGTTGGTTGAATCATGGTGCATGACAGGGGATTTAACATTTAAGTGAAGTCAACGATTAAAAGAATTCACATTCACATTTTGCTCTGCTCAAGGAACAGGTCAACACAGAAGAGGAGTATTAAAGTCTGCAGTGTACGGTGATGCATCGAATTTAGGAAGTTGAATTAGGAATTATATACCAATATCAAAATGGATAACTCCATGGAGCATCATTTTTAGTCTCATTATTAATGTTTGTGAAATATATAATAGTGAGGGGTTGTGGGTGTATAGTAATAATCTGAGCATTTTTTTTGTTTTTCTTCAATCAAGCTAGTTTTGTTGTTGTTGTTGTTATTCATAAAATGGGTATTTTACATGGAGTTTGGAATTTTTTTTTTGTTCTTAAAATATTGTTAGTAAAGAAAGAATATTGAAAGAAGAAAAGATATGAATGTATTGGAAGGAAAATTATTAGAGGAATTATTAGGAGGTTTTGAATGGATGAGTTGGCATTGTATGATGAAGTGAGTGTAAAGTGATAATGATGGATGGAATAAGTTGGTGAAATTTGGAGGGTGAAAAACAGGGTTCATAAATTCTTAAGAATGTCTGGTTGGAGGGTAAATATGACAGTGTCTATAGATGTATTTATAGTTAGGAAAAGTTCAGGTGGAGCAGACAGACTAACAGAGAAAACGGATATAAATCTTTTGTTTTTACTTTCTTCAGATATAAATGGCTCATACCTGCAATTTTTAAGTGGTCCCCTCAGTGATATTTTCTTTGTGGTCTGTATTTCGAGAGAGTATAGCCAAATATCACAGCAACTATGAGTGTTTCTGAAACTTTCTTAATTTCTCACAATCATTTTTCTACACAAAACGATAGATTTTTATTTTTAAAATATGTTAAGACTATTTGATTGAAAACATATTTTCAAACTCAGCTTCAAAGTGTCACGTATAAATAAATTAAAACTTTCATTATTATTTTCTTGAATCATTCTTTTAAAATGGAGCGTAATGATACTGTTATCTTTTAAAATCCTCCAACTCTTAAGAACAAAATAATCCTAAGCGAGTAAATTTCAATTTCCTACTCTTCAATTTCATTTTTCAATTAATACCTACAAGACACAACATGAATCATGATATCGCACCACTTTATATTATCAAATTAACACTGCTTTTTTTAAATAAACACAATTTCAGTATTGTTTTGTGAGTAGTTATGAAGACTAATTAGAATAAAATTAACTCAAATTATCTCTCGACAAAAATAAAATTAATTTGTGAATAGTCAATAATCTTAATTGGGGTAAAATTAATTCAAACTCTTTTCCAACAAACACGAAATGTATTTAAATTAAAATTATGTCTTATAAAGCCCACACTTAAGAGTTAAAAATATAAAAAAATATAAAAAAAAATAATGAAAGATAAATAAATTGGTGCAAATAAGAATAAAAAAAAATTGTTAGAATTCTATGCACAAATTAAATACAATGATACAATAAAGGAAGAAACTTTATAGGTATTTTGGTGTTTGAAAAGAAAATAAGGAAGATTGTTGTGTAATTAAATAAGAACAATTAAATAAAAAATGCAAGATGGATTAAAAGATTTAATTCAATGATATGAAATAAGATTGATTTCTCGTCTTTTCAAATAGGATAGGATTCAATTTTTACTTTTTTTCATTCCGGTATACGATTAAAATACTAATACTTTTGCTAAGCAAACAATTATTAAAAATTGAATTAATTAGATACCATTCAATCGATTCATTTTAGTTTTTCTAATTGATCCTACCATATATATAGTGAAAAGAATTAATTAACCCGTATTTTGTTCTACGGTATACAAATTATGTGTTTACTATTTATCCACATCAAATATTACTAATTAAAAATTAATGAGTTCTTATTAATTATTATGCATAAAATTGACTTACAAGGGATGACAATAAGTCGGATCGGATACAGATAATGTCTATCCGGAACCCAACTCGCAATATAAAAATTCAAACGCTATCTGTTCTGTTATTCACGCGGGTAGGGCATCTGTTTAAAAAAAAAAAATACCTGCATGTATTTTAAAATTCGGGGGTACCCGTGGATACCCGCAAATATTTAAAAAAAAATATTTTACAAATATTTAAAATTGAATTTAAATAAAATTACAAAAAAATGTAAAATAAAATATAAATAAAATATAAATTTAATCTGATAAAATATAATTTTAATTAAATTTAATTTAATAAAACATAATTTTAATTTTAATTTTTTACAGGTAACGAGTACCTGTGAATACGGACAATATGATATTCACACTTGACCCGTTTATAAGCGGATATTAAAATACCCGTTATTTGTTACCCGTAAATACCAACTATCCCTCATGGATTTTATCCATGAATACTCAGGGACACAAGTATTTTAGCCATCCTACTCACAACACCATCACGAGACAATCTTAAAAATAATAACTATAGCTCAAAATAAAATAAAATAAAGAAGACTCTAATAAATAAATAAAATGAACAACTCTACTTGAAACATCATAATCCATAATTGAAATTAAAAAAAAAATCAACCTCAGAGATGATATTACAAAACATGATGTAAAAATGAATATAAAATAAAATATAAGAAAAGAGAGGATGGGGTCTTGGAGGAAAGCATGTGCACAAACTATCTGGCCATGGACCTTGTTGGGTCATGGACCTATCTACAATTTCTGCTATTGTAAAGGTTCAAAGTTAATTGTGAGACCCCTTTTTTTTTATTTTAAACTCTGTCCTAAAGAGGGGTTGGGCCTAATCATTTAAGGGTCCAAGTTCAATCCACTTTGGACCCTCAAGATCCTCTCACAATCACTTACCCTTCATTCTGCCACTTTTACAGAAAACAGTCCTCTCTGTATCTCTTGTGCTGAACCAGAAAGCTCTGTTAGGGCTTGAACAAGCAGAAATCTAATAGTATCTAACTTTATTTAATATTTATATTTTTAAGGGTATGTCGTTTTCTGTACACAGTTTCTTTGGTTGAAATTTTAGATGTTGATTGTTGCCCGCATTGGATCATTGACATTAGATACTTTTATTTATTTGTTGAGATTTTATTCGTGAAAATAGTTTGCCTTTGGTCTCAATCTCTGAAGACTTGGGTTTATGTTGAAGTATGAACTAAGTAGAATTGTTTTTTTTAAACATTTGTGGGTTGATATCTTGTTTAAATTATTCTTTTATTGAAAATTTCCCCTGTGCAGGATTTGTAGAAAATAATTTAAGGTGTTGATGCTTACATTAAAAATGGCATGTCCCTTGACAATTTTCATATTGC